>ERZ772999.923-NODE-923-length-17921-cov-7.990485_pt1 | contig 17921 bp, 11 predicted proteins | sample MGYA00511467_ERZ772999 | MGnify/ENA primary metagenome ERZ772999 (study PRJEB29015, sample SAMEA2738064) | human oral metagenome | biome: human oral; feature: human-associated habitat; material: saliva | place: China | collected 2218 ... | reverse complement strand
ATTATTAGTACGATTAACTTAAGTTTCTTATTAGTACAAATTTTAACAAATGGTGGTCCAGATGGATCTACAGAAGTATTCTTAAGCTACATGTTTACTCAAGCTTATACAAACTCTTCCTTTGGTTATGGTATGGCAATTGGGGTAGTAGTCTTTATCTTCTCATTTGGATTATCAGGTATCGTTAGTCACATTACAAAACGTGACATTCTAGAATATTAGGAGGCATATTATGAAAATGCAAACTCGTTCATTTGAACGCTTATATAAAGCATTTATTTATGTAGCGTTAATTACATTAGCCATTTCCATTATTGTGCCTGTTGGTTGGGTATTTGTCGCATCCATTAAGCAAAATAGTGAATTTTATGGTAGTCCATGGACTGCACCAAAAGGATTTTATTTCCAAAACTTTATTGATGCATGGACAAGTGCAAAAATGGGAGATTATATGTTGAATTCTGTTATTGTAACAGCATTAGCATTAATCATTTTAGTAGCCGTTGCGATTCCAGCTGCTTATGTATTAGCAAGATTTAAATTCCCTGGAAGTAAATTAATTAATACACTTCTAAAGGGTGGATTATTCATTAACGTAAACTATATTGTTGTTCCAATCTTCTTAATGTTATTAGATTGGGATAAAGGATTAAAAGCTTTTGGAATCGCAAATGGCTTCTTCTTAAATAATATTTTTATACTTGCAGTAGTGTATGCATCAACATCATTACCATTTACAATTTACTTATTATCAAATTTCTTTAAAACTTTACCAACAACATTTGAAGAAGCGGCAGCTATTGACGGGGCAGGTTATTTTACAACTATGTTCAAAGTTATGACTCCAATGGCAAGACCAAGTATTATTACAGTAATTTTATTTAACTTCTTATCATTTTGGAATGAATATATTATTGCATTAACATTAATGCCTGGTAAAAACCAAACGTTGCCAGTTGGGTTGAAAAACTTATTACAAGCACAACGTGGTGCGGCGCAATATGGTCAAATGTACGCAGGGATGGTATTAGTAATGTTACCAACATTAATTCTATATATTCTTGTTCAAAATAAATTAACACAAGGAATGACCTTAGGTGGTTCTAAAGAATAGAGAGGAGAAACACCATGAGCAAAACGAAGGGACGTTTAACATTACCAAGTCAGGCTAATTTTTTGAAAGAAACAAAAGAATTAATTGACCGTTGGGGAGCAGATGCCATTCGAGATAGTGATGGTACTAAATTAGATGAAGCAACAAAACAATTAGATGCAAAAATTTATACAACGTATTTTGTTGCAAGAAATCATAATGAATTTGCTGAGAAGCATATGGAAGAATGCCAACAAATTTATGTGATGTCTAAATTTCATCTAGCAGCTTCAGATGAATTAGAAATTCCATTTATGGATGGATATTTTACAGATCAAGTTCAACCAGATTACGTTCATGATGAAAAATTATATTGGGAAGTCATCGACCGCACAACGGGGAAAGTGGTTAGTGTTGAAAATTGGGTATTAGATAAAGAAAGAAATATTGTTACAGTTCATGAAACAGAAGCTTTTCATGAATATACGGTATCATTTTTAGTATATGCTATTTGGGATCCAACTCAAATGTATAATCATATTACAAATAATTGGGGAAACGTTCCACACGATATTCCGTTTGATGTCCGTCAACCAGCTTCTAATGAATATATGCAAACGTATTTAAAAAATTGGTTAAAAGAAAATCCAGATACAGATGTTGTTCGCTTTACAACTTTCTTCTATCATTTTACTTTGATTTTCAATCAATTAGGAAAAGAAAAGTTTGTAGATTGGTTTGGATATGGAGCTAGTGTTTCTGTAGCAGCTTTAGAAGCTTTTGCAAAAGAAAAGGGTTATCGTTTAAGAGCAGAAGATATTGTAGATGAGGGATATTATAATTCTACATTCAGAACTCCAAGTAAAGCTTACTTAGACTATATCGACTTCATCCAAAAATTTGTTGCAACAGAAGCGAAAAAATTAGTGGATCTTGCACATGATGCAGGAAAAGAAGCAATGATGTTTTTAGGGGACAACTGGATTGGAACAGAACCTTATGGGAAATATTTCAAAGAAATTGGCTTAGATGCAGTAGTTGGTTCCGTAGGGGGCGGAGCAACTTTACGTATGATTTCTGATATTCCTCATGTAAAATACACTGAAGGAAGATTCTTACCATACTTCTTCCCAGATGTATTTAGAGAAGGAAATGATCCAACAATTGAAGCGAATAAAAACTGGTTATCAGCAAGACGTGCGATTATGAGAAATCCAGTCGACCGAATTGGATATGGTGGCTACTTAAGTTTAGCATACCAATTCCCTAAATTTGTTGATTATATTGAACAAGTAACGGATGAATTTAGAGAAATTTATGATGTTGTAAAACATACAAAACCATATGTAGGTTTAAAAGTAGCAATTCTAAATGCATGGGGTAAATTACGTACTTGGCAATCTCATATGGTGGCACATGAATTACCATATAAACAAATTTATTCTTATTTAGGAATTATGGAAGCCTTAAGTGGTGCTAGTGTTGATGTTCAATTCATTAGCTTTGAAGATGTTTTAACGACAGATATCTTAAAAGACGTGGATGTTATAATTAATGCTGGTGATGCAGGAACTGCATTTAGTGGTGGGGATGTTTGGAAAAATCCAGAACTACTAACTAAAATTCGTGAATTTGTATATAATGGTGGAGGATTTGTTGGGGTAGGAGAACCAACAGCAGTTCATCATCAAGGTAGATATTTCCAATTAGCGGATGTTCTAGGAGTAGAACGTGAAATGGGTTATAGCTTATCTACTGATAAATATTTTACAAAAGAATTAGACACTCACTTCATTACAGAAGATATTCAAGATAAACGCAAAATCGATTTCGGAGAAGGAATGAAGAATGTCTATGGATTAACGGAACATACAGAAGTATTAGAATTTAGCAATCCAAAAGTTTCGCAAGAAGTAGAAGGTATTGTAATGCCAGCAAATGCTGAAGGAAAAGAATTTGGTGAAATTCATTTAGCAGCCAATCCTTATGGAAAAGGTCGTGGGGTATATCTTGCAGGATTACCTTATAGCCCTGAAAACACAAGATTGTTACTTCGTGCATTATATTATGCAGCTGCTAAAGAACAAGAATTCAAAAAATGGTATTCTTCTAATTTATCTGTTGAAGTTCACGCTTATCCTGAAAAAGGCTTGTATGCAATTGTTAATAATACAAATGAAGCACAAGAAACAGAAGTTTATGATGGCAATGGAAATCATGAAACAGTAATCATGAATCCAAGTGAAATTAGATGGGAGCATATGTGATGAATCCAAAAGTTAGAATATGGATACGAGTAGTCTTAATGGTGATCTTTTTAGTTGTCTTAGTAAAAGGTCATCAAATGGTTGGAAAACCAGGAGTTGCCACAATGTTAGTAGCTCTAATAGGCTTGTTAGCTATATTATGGGATTATAACCGTCCATATAGCAACTCGTAGAAAAGAAAATAAAGAAGAAAAGGACAAGGACAACGATTCTTGTCCTTTTTTGCATGAAAAAAAGAGAGGGAAATAATGTTCAGAAGTAGCAAAAATAACATCAGCCATGTTGGCTGATGTTATAGGGAAAATTTGAGACATTAGGCTGAAATTTTAGGCATGAGACCGTAGGGCTGCTGCCGTCCTTGCTACATCAGAAAAGTATTTCCCGAACGATATACATAGGTTGACTACCTACCTTTCTTCTGTTACACTTTAATAAAACAAAATAGAAAGGAGAGACTGCATGACAACCAAACAAATCTTTGACGACATTGTCAAATTGATTTTAAAAATTGAACATTTGAATGTATTCAGAAGTATTGCTCCTAACCTAACAACACGAGAAAATAATGTTTTAATTCTCTTGTATTATTACGAATCAGAATTTGGCAAAACTCTAACCATAAAAGACATCAGTTGTATTTATGAAATTAAATCTTCAACAGCTATCCAATTCGTCAATTCATTAGAAAAACATGGATATATTGTTCGAATGAATGATCCAAAGGATAAACGAGTAACACTAGTAACCTTGACTGAATTTGGAAAAGAGATGGGAGAAATCATTTCTAACAGAAATCATGAAATGGTTCAAAAAATATTAGCCACTCAAGAAAAAGAAGAATTGGAACAAGCTTTCCAAGTCATCCACAAAATGATTAATACAATTGAAAGTATTCCAATCGAAACACTCTCATATAGAAAGGAAGAAACTAGATGAAACAAATCATGAATCATGTTCGTAGATACCGAGCATTATTAGCAGGAATTGTAGTTTTAACGATTCTACAAGTTGGTTCGAGTTTATTATCTCCAACGATTTTAGCATCTTTAGTAAGTAATGGGATTTTAAAACAAAACCAAGCGGTGATTTTACAGCAAGGGGGATTTATGTTACTGACTTCGACTTTAGATTTAGTATTATCTATTTTAGTCGTTCGATTTATCGGAAAATTCTCTGCGGGATTATCGAAAGATTTACGTTTGAGTATGTTTACTAAAATTCAACATTTCTCTACTCAAGATTTCCAAAAGTTTGGAACATCTTCTTATATTAATCGTACAACAAGAGATATTCAAAGTTTAGCGCAAACATTAGGATTCTCAATGAGTATGGTATTAATGGCCCCATTGATGTTGGTTGGGTCTATTATTCTCGCTGTTCGTATGAACTTTACATTGTCATTAGTATTGTTAGGGTCCATTCCATTTTTAGGAATTGCAGTCGCATTATTAGTCAAAACTGTTTCAAAAGACTTTAGCATTATGCGTCAAATGACAGATACGCTAACACAAATTATTCGTGATTCATTAACAGGTATCCGTGTAATTCGTGCCTTTAATAAGAGTGAGTATGAAGTAAAACGTTTTGATCAAATGAATGAAAAGTATCGTGAATTAATTTTCGGTATGTATATTAAATTTAGTTTAATTATGCCATTAATGATGATTACGATTAATTTTGCGAATTTAGCAGTTGTTCTTGTGGGTGCTCATTTAATTCAAGCATCTCAATTAGAAGTGGGAGCTTTAATGGCAGTTATTCAATATTCTGTTCTTGTATTAATAGCTTTATTAATGCTTTCATTTATCTTCGTTATGATTCCTCAAAGTCTTGTAGCTGCAAAAAGGGTTAATGAAGTATTAGAACAAGAAAATATTCAAACATTTGTGAGCGAAGATTATGGGTTAGAAAAAATTGATACCGTAGAATTTAAAAATGTTTCTTTCAAATATGAAGGAGCAGAAAAAGCGATGCTAAACCACGTGGATTTCACGGCAAAAATTGGAGAGAAAATTGCGATTATTGGTTCAACAGGAGCAGGAAAATCTACACTAGTGAATTTATTAATGCGTTTCTTAGATACAACTTCTGGAGAGTTATTAATGAATGGTGTAAATATTCGAGAATTTACAGAAAAAGAACTACGCGAGCAAATCGCATTCGTACCTCAAAATCGTATGTTATTTGAAGGAAGTATTCGAGATAATTTAAGATTTGGAAATGAACATGCAACAGATGAAGAAATGATTCAAGCCTTAAAACAAGCGGAAGCTTGGGAATTTGTTTCTAGTTTAGAAGAAGGGCTAGATGCTCACGTGGAGCAAAAAGGAGATAATTTCTCTGGAGGACAAAAACAAAGATTATCGATTGCTCGTGCATTAGTAAAACAAGCGTCGATATATGTATATGATGATAGCTTCTCTGCTTTAGATGCGAAAACAGAAGCAAAACTTCGTGCAAATTTAGCAGAAATTAATCAACAATCAATTGTTTTTGTAGTTGCACAAAGAATTTCATCTGTAACTGATGCAACCAAAATTATTGTATTACATGAAGGAAATGTTGTTGGAATTGGAACTCATGATGAATTGAAAGAAAGTAACCAAATTTATCAAGAAATTATGAATTCTCAATCAAGTTTAGAAGAAATGGAGGATACTTATGAATAAAACTGTCTTAAAACGATTATTAAGTTATTTAAAACCTGATCGTGTGATTGTGACGATTGTACTAGTAGTATCCCTTATTTCAGTTATTTTAGATGTACAATTGCCTAAAATTTTAGGGGATGTAACGACTTTAATTAGTGAAAGTTATATTGCTTCTAATTATACTTCTGTTGATTTAGAAGGAGTTTATGCGATTGCGAAGACTTTAGCGATTTTATATATTTTAGCAGCAGGATTAAACTTTTTAGGGAAATATTTTATGTCTCGTGTTGCCAGTGATATTATTTATCGATTACAAAAAGAAATCGATGAAAAATTCACACGGTTACCAGTTCGATATTTTGATGAACAATCAAGAGGGGATTTATTAAGTCGTGCAACAAATGATATTCAAACAATTGATGATTCTTTCTCACAAGTATCGAATCAAATTTTCACAACCGTTCTGACGTTCTTTGGAATTATCATTATGATGTTTACGGTCAATATTCCATTAGCAATTATTGGCGTATTGGGGATTCCACTTTCATTCTTTATTATTGGATTGATTGGGAAGAAATCTTCTACTGCTTTTGCAAATCGTCAAGAAACTACCGGACGTTTAAATGGTTATATTGAAGAATATTATGGTGGACATGAGATTGTAAAAGCCTTCAATTATGAAGACCGTTCGCAAGCAGAATTTCAAGCGTTAAATGATGAGTTATATGAACATGCTTGGAAAGCGCAATTTTTTGCAGGATTGATGTTCCCAATTTCTCGTTTAATTAATAATATTGTTTATGTATTTGTGGCGATTGTCGGTGGATTGTTTGCTTCGCAGGGAATGATTGCCATTGGTGGTATTCAAGCGATTTTACAATATATGAGAAATATTAGTCAACCAATGGGAGATGCAGCGAATATGATTGGATTAACCCAATCCATGTTAGCAGCAGCTGAGCGAATTTTTGAATTATTAGATGCAGAAGAAATGGAAGAAGAAGGCGATAAAGAAGAACTTCCAGCTATCGTTGGAGATGTTCAATTTAAGCATGTTTCATTTGGCTATACTCCAGAAGTAACATTAATGGAAGATTTGAATATTGATGTTAAAGCAGGGGAAACAGTAGCGATTGTAGGACCTACAGGTGCAGGTAAAACAACTGTGATTAATCTGTTGATGCGCTTCTATGATATTACAAGTGGTGCGATTGAAATTGATGGACATAATATTCAAGATTATAAAGTGGATTCTCTCCGTTCAAAAGTTGGAATGGTATTACAAGATGCTTGGTTATTTAAAGGAACGATTCGAGAAAATATTCGTTATAGTCGTCCAGATGCAACAGATGAAGAAGTTGTTCAAGCTGCAAAACAAGCATTTGCGGATGATTTTATTCGTAAATTACCGGATGGGTATGATACGTACATTACCGAAGAGACGGATAATATTTCTGGAGGGCAGAAGCAATTATTAACGATTGCTCGTGCTATTTTAGCTTCACCTTCTGTTTTCATTTTAGATGAAGCGACATCGAATGTAGATACAAGAACGGAAATGCAAATTCAAAAAGCGATGGATCATATTATGGAACATAAGACTTCGTTTGTTATTGCGCACCGTTTATCAACGATTCGTAATGCGGATAAGATTTTAGTGATGCAGAAGGGGAATGTGATTGAGCAGGGAACTCATGAAGAGTTGTTGGCAAAACAAGGATTTTATGCTGGTTTATATAGAGCTCAATTTGAATAAAAAAATGTGGAGCAAATAGCTCCACATTTTTTTATTGCTCATCTGATGAAATAAGTCTTTCGATATATTGTTGCCTTAATTCTTCGAATTGGACTTTGTTTTGTAATAATTCAATCACGGATTCTTGGAACTTTTCTACCTCTTCAACGGGTAAACTACAATGGATTGCCACTACATCTGTAAATTCCTTATCGACTACAGAAATATTGTTTGTTTCAAGATAGTATTCTAGTTTCCCAACAGTAGAATAATCGATCGTCAATTTTAAAATTGTTTCTAAACTAGCTTGGACGACTCCAATAGCTTTAAGTCCTTCTGCTACAGCTCCTGTATAAGCACGAACAAGTCCCCCAGCACCTAGTTTTGTACCGCCAAAGTATCGTGTTACAACAACCGTAGTATTTTTAAGTGCCTGTTTTTTTAACACTTCTAACATTGGAACACCAGCTGTTCCACTTGGTTCTCCATCGTCCATTGCACGTTGGAACTCATCTCTTTCTCCAATTAAATAAGCTGAACAATTATGAGTAGCTTTCCAATGTTCTTTCTTGATAGCTTGAATGAATTCGAGAGCTTCTTCTTCTGTTTCTGTACGTTTAAAATGGGCGATAAAACGTGAACCTTTAATTTCAATTTCATTTTGCCCATCTTGATGAATGGTTTTATATTGCTCTAACATAGACTCTCCTTTCAATGATTATTTGTTGATATTGTACCATAAAACGTGCACGATAAAAATAATATAAAATTCGACTGTTTTATTTGCAACAAGACGAGGTTTCTTATATATTTAATATGCTTTAAAAATAATAATTCGAAAGAGGAAAATATGAAAAAAAGTAAATTATTTCTATCGATTGTCTCTGCAAGTTTATTAAGTGCCTGTGTTCAAATTAATACAGCACCTCAACCTACAACGACAACTTCAGTAGCACAAACAACTCAAAGTAATCAAACAACTACAAAGGCAACAACTCAACAAGCAAAAGAAAACAAAAATCAGTCTTCTTCTCAAAGTTCAGCTTCTTATAAGGATAGCGTACAAAAAATGGTAGAAGTGTTTGAAAGCCAATATAGTTCATTAGATATCACTAAAGTTCAACTAAAGACAATACAACCAATTGTGTATGAAATTTCTGCATTGGATGATACAACAGAATATGAGTTTATCTATCAAGTAGATAGTCAAAATTTAGTTCAAACAGAAATGGATCGTAAAAAAGGAGATATTTCATATAAACGTGCTAATAAAAAGATTGAGACAGTTACTTTATCAGATATTGATGAGATGATTTCAATGGCGTTAGATCAATTTTCAGGAGGACAATTAAAAGATTGGACATTAGAACGCGATAATGGTCAATTATATTGGGATATAGAAGTTTATCATAATGGAAAATCAAAGGAAGTAACGATAGATGCTACTTCAAAACAAATTGTAAAAATCGATGATTAAAAAGAATATTTTTAAATAGGAAACAGTATGTATTTATGGTATACTACATTGCACATTATTTAGAAAATGAAAGGAAACGATATGAGAAAAGAAATTTTTTCAATTAGAAAAATCAAAAAAATTGCTGGATCAGTTGTGATTGGGTCTGCATTATTTGGTATGGGTACTCCAGTGAGTGCTGCGAGTCCATCGACTTATCATTATGTTGACGAAGCAAATTTAACAGAACAAGAAAAAACACTTCTTCATACGGAAGTTCCACCTCAGGATGAAGAAGTATATTATTTAATTTACCGTAAAATTGAACAAGTACTTCCACAGACGGGAGTAAGAGAAAATATGGCATTTACTGCTGCAGGATTATTAGCAGCTAGTAGTATTGTTTTAGTTGTTTCTAAGAAAAAGCGTCATAAAATTTTAGGAGCATTATTGATTACTGCTTCAGGAGCAGCAACATTTATTCCATCTCAAGCAGTGGCTGTGGAATTAAGCCAAGTGATTCGTGCTTCTTCTAATGAAGGTGTTGTACAAATTGATGGCTATCGTTATGTTGGTTATTTAAGTGAAAGAGAATTAAAAGGAATTTCTCATCCAGAACAAGAGAAAACTACAGCAGAAGCACCACAAGCTTCTGTCGAAGCAGTTACTCCAGAAGTTCCTACAACTGTAGTAGAGAAAAAAGAAGAGACAAGAATTGAAACAACAACTGAAGAAATTCCGTTTGAGACAATGACGCAGGCAGATTCAACATTAGAAAAAGGCAAGAGTCGAGTTCTTTACGCCGGACAACCAGGAGTTCGTACAATTCAAACTCAAGTAATAGTTGTGAATGGAGTAGAAACAAGAAAAGTTTTAAGTTCTGAAGTAACAAAACAACCAATTTCACAAATTATTGGGGTAGGGGCAAAAGAAGAAGCTCCAGTGAAACCAACTCCAGTAGTTGAGAAGGAAACACCAAAACCAGCTCCAGTAGTTAAAAAAGAAGTGCCAACCCCAACTCCAGAAGTGAAACCTGAAACACCAAAAGTAGAAGTGACAAAAGGAACACAAGAACCAGGAAAAGAAGGGCAAGCATTAACGCAACCAACATTACCAGAACATACTGAAAAAGTAGAAGCAAAAGGCACACAGGAACCAGGAAAAGAAGGCCAAGCAGCAACACAACCAACATTACCAGAACATACTGAAATAATTGAAGCAAAAGGTACACAAGAAGTAAAAGAAGGCGAGAAGCAAGGTGAAGCTTTAGTACAACCAGAACTTCCTGAATATACTGCACCTATTTCAACTAAAGGTACTCAAGAACCAGGACAAGAAGGTAAAGCTACAGAACAACCAGTAAATCCAGAATATAAAGTAACAACAAGTACAGTTGAAAAATCTACTGAAAGTAAATTAGATTTCACAACAGAAGTAGTACCGGATGACACAAAATATGTGGATGAAGAAGTGGTTGAACGTCAAGGTGTTCCAGGTGTTCAAGTTACTAAAACAACTTATGAAACAGTAGAAGGCGTGGAAACAGATAAAGTTATTTCTACAACTACAGAAGTGAAAACTCCTGCTATTTCTAAAATTATTAAAAAAGGTACAAAACCGATTGAAGGAACAAAAGTTGAAACAAGAGAAGAAGTCATTCCTTTTGAAACAAAGACAGAAGAGGATGATACTTTAAAACGTGGTACAACTAAAGTTGCTCAAGAAGGTGTAGAAGGTAAGAAACAAATTACTAAGACGTATAAAACGATTCGTGGTGAAAAAACGACTGAACCACCAACAGTTACTGAAAAAGTAATCGAACAACCTCAAGATGAGATTATCAAAAAAGGTACAAAAGGATTAGAAAAACCAACTTTACAATGGGCTAAAACAGATAAAGATGTCTTGAAAAAGAGAGCTACAGCTAGTTATACATTGAATAAACCAGCTGGAGTAGAAATTAAATCCATTAAATTAGCTCTGAAAGATAAAGATGGAAAAGTTGTCAAAGAAGTGAATGTAGAAGAAAATAATTTACAAGCTACTTTAGATAACTTGAAATATTATCAAGGCTACACTCTATCTACAACAATGGTTTATGATCGTGGAGAAGGCGAAGAAACTGAAAAATTAGAAGATAAACAAATTCAATTAGACCTTAAAAAAGTTGAAATCAAAAACATTAAAGAAACAAGTTTAATGAGTGTAGATGATGCTGGGAATGAAACAGATAGTAGTTTATTATCCTCTATTCCAAGTGATGTCAAACCATTTTATTTGAAGGTTACGACACGTGACAATAAAGTTACAAGATTAGCGGTAAATAAAATAGAAGAAGTAACAGTTGAAGGGAAAACATTATATAAAGTTACTGCTACAGCACCAGATTTAGTACAGAGAAATGTTGATAATACTTTTACTGAAACTTATACACATTATTTTGCAAAGCCAAAAACACGTGAAAATGATGTTTATTATGATTTCAATGAGCTTGTAAAAGCAATGCAAGAAAATCCAACAGGAAATTACAAAATTGGTAGTGATTTGAATGCGGTAAATGTTAAACCAGCAGGAAAATCTTATGTAACAAATTTATTCAAGGGTACATTATCAAGTACGGATGGAAATCGCTTTGCGATTCATAATATTACTAGACCGTTATTTGGGAACATCGAAGGTGGTTCAGTAAAAGACTTACAATTAGAAAACGTTAATATTGAAATGCCTTGGGCAAATAACGTTGCTCCATTAGCAAATGTTGTAAAACGTGGAAATATCGAGAATATTAAAGTCACAGGTAAAGTTTCTGCTGGAAATGATATTACGGGTATGGTGAATAAATTAGATGAAAGTACAATGACAAATGTTGCTTTTATCGGTAAACTTCATATTTCCGGTGATAAAGGAAACTGGGCTGGTGGTCTAGTAAGTGAAAACTGGAGAAGTAATGTTGATAAGGGCTATGTTGAAGCAGATGTTACTGGAGAGGCTGCTCGTTTTGGAGGAATTATTGCTAAAGTAAATCATGGTACAGATCCACGAGATGTTGGGCAAAAAGGATTCTTGAAGAATTCAGTTGCTAAAGGAACTATTGATATTAAAAAACCGATTGAAGTTGGTGGATTAGTACATTCTAACTGGTCATGGGGACTTGTTGAAAACAATGTAACAATGATGAAAGTTAAGAATGGTGGAGAGATTCTATATGGTTCCAAAGATTTAAATGACGATAAATATTTTGGTGCTGACTGGGTAAGAAATACAAACTTTACAGTCAATGATGTTAGTGAAGGGCTTCAATCTTATAAACTTTCTAATAAATGGAAAGGAGTTTCACAAGACGAAGCAAATAAGAAAATTGAAGCAATGGGAATCACTGCTGATAAATTTACTAGCACAAAACCAGTTGAAGATCGATTAAATAATAGTTTAAATAGAGAAGAAGAGTATAAAGCGATTGATGATTATGATGCATCTCGTGAACTTGCTTATCGTAATATTGAAAAAATTCAACCATTCTACAATAAAGAGTGGATTGTAAACCAAGGAAACAAGATTCCTGCAGGATCTAAATTATTAACGACTGAAGTATTATCAGTTACAGGTATGAAAAATGGACAATTTGTAACAGACTTGTCAGATGTTGACCATATTATGATTCATTATGCTGATGGTACGAAAGAAGAAAAAGCTGTATCACCTAAGGCTACATCAAACGTAGAACAAGTAAAAGAATATGGTATTACAGATTTAGGAGATGTAGTTTACACACCAAATATGGTAGTTAAAAATCGTACTCAATTACTAAGTGATGTTAAAGCGAAATTAGATACGATTACTCTTGAATCTCCTGAAGTTCGTGCGATAACAGGTAATGTTGGAGCATTATACTTAGAAGAAAGTTTTGCAGAAGTAAAAGGAAATCTTGATAAATTAGTAAAAGCTCTTGTTGAAAATGAAGATCATCAGTTAAATGGTGATGAGGCAGCCATCAAAGCACTTCTTAAGAAAGTAGAAGATAATAAAGCTAAAATTATGATGGCACTTACTTACCTCAATCGTTATTATGGTATTGAATATGGTGACTTAAACATTAAGAATATAATGATGTTTAAACCAGATTTCTATGGCAAGACACCAAGTGTTATTGATAGATTAATTCGAATTGGTTCGCAAGAAAAGAACTTGAAGGGTGATAGAACCCAAGATGCATATCGTGAAATTGTTGCAGGAGACACTGGTAAAGGTGATTTACGTAGTTTCTTAGATTATAATATGCGTCTCTTCACAAATGATACAGATCTTAACGACTGGTTTATCCATTCAGCGAAAAATGTTTATGTTGTAGAACCTGAAACAACAAATCCAGATTTCAAAAATAAACGTCATCGTGTCTTTGATGGCCTGAATAATAATATGCATGCACGTATGATTTTACCATTATTGAACTTGAAGAAAGCACATATCTTTATGATTTCGACTTATAATACGATGGCTTATAGTTCATTTGAAAAATATGGTAAAAATACAGAAGCTGAACGTGAAGCATTTAAGGAACGTATCAATTATGTAGCTAAAGCGCAACAAACTTACTTAGACTTCTGGTCACGTCTTGCACTTCCAAATGTGCGTGATAGATTACTTAAGAGTCAAAATATGGTTCCTACACCTGTATGGGATAATCAAGCTTATGCGGGTATTAAGGATGCTAATCGTCGCGGATATGGTACAGATGGTAAGGTAGCAACACCAATTCGTGAGTTATTTGGTCCAACAGACAGATGGCATCAAATTAATTGGAATATGGGAGCTATGGCTAAGGTCTATGCAAAACCAAATGTAGATGAACAAGTTTTCTTCATGGTAACAAATATGTTAGATGACTTTGGTATTTCAGCCTTTACACATGAAACAACTCACGTAAATGACCGAATGGCATATCTTGGTGGTCACGGACATCGTCAAGGTACAGATCTTGAAGCGTATGCGCAAGGTATGTTACAAACACCTGATAAATCAACATCAAATGGTGAGTATGGAGCTTTAGGGATTAACATGGCTTATCATCGTCAAAATGATGGAAATCAATGGTATAATCCTGATCCAGATAAGTTAAATTCACGTGAAGCGATTGATCACTACATGAAGAACTATAATGATGCTCTTATGATGTTAGATCATCTTGAAGCGGATGCTGTATTACCACAGTTAAAAGGAAATACGAGTCGCTGGTTCAAGAAAATGGATCGACAATATCGTAGTGGAAATTCAGGTCATCAGTTCGATAAAATTCGTGAATTAACAGATGATGAGAAAAAAGTAGTCATCAATACAATTGATGATTTAATTACTAATAACCTAATGACGAAACATGGCGCTCCTAAAGATGGTACTTATAACCCAACGGACTTCGGGTCTGCTTATGTCAATATGAATATGATGACAGGTATCTATGGTGGAAATACAAGTACAGGCGCACCTGGTGCAGCATCGTTTAAACACAATACATTCCGTATGTGGGGTTACTTCGGATACGAGAATGGATTTGTTGGATATGCTTCTAGCAAATATCAAGATGCAGCTAATAAAGAAAATAATAAGATGTTAGGTGATGACTTCATTATTAAGAAAGTTTCTAATGGAAGATTTACTAACCTTGAAGATTGGAAGAAAGAGTACTACAAAGAAGTGAAAGAAAAAGGTGAAAAAGGATTTACTGCAATTGAGATTGATGGTAAACAAATTACCAATTATGCTGAACTAAAAGCCTTATTTGACAAGGCGGTTGAGGCTGACTTAGCAGGTAATGGAACAGCTAAAACTGTAGAGCTTAAATCAAAAGTCTTTAAAGCACTTCTTAAGAATACAGACGGATTCTCAGGAGAATTATTCAAATCTTAAAATCAAAGAAAAGACCCTTCGGGGTCTTTTTGTTTTACTCTTCCAATTTCCTTCGTTTGCCCCAAAATTGTATTTTTGGTATACTACAGAAAGTAACACTGTTGCTAATTTTAAGAAAAGGAGTCGAGTGAATGAAAATTGCGATCGTAACGGATAGTACTGCATATTTGACACCAGAAGAATGTCGTGAGTGGAATATTCATGTATTGCCGCTATCAGTTATTTTTGGACAAGAAAGTTATCGTGAAGAACAAGATTTGACAACTGCCGATTTCTATGAAAAAGTAAAAAACTCAGAGGTATTTCCAACTAGTTCACAACCAGCAGTTGGTGAAACGATTGAATTATTCCGTGAATTATCCCAACATTATGATGCTATTATTCCTATTCTTTTATCCAGTGGGATTAGCGGAACTTATCAAACAGTTGTAACAGTTGCTGAAGAATTACAAGATGAAGTGTTGATTTATCCAATCGATTCAGGAATTAGCTGTGCACCTCAAGCTCGTGCAGTTCGTCTTGCTGCAATGATGGCGAAAGATGAAAAATATACAGCTAAAGAGATTGTAGCTTGTGTTCAACAATTAGTAGATCGTACAACAGCTTACTTCATCGTAGATGATTTGAATAATCTTCAAAGAGGTGGACGTTTATCAGCTGGTGCTGCTTTAGTCGGTTCTATGTTGAAAATTAAACCGATTTTAACATTTGAAGATAAGAAAATTGTAGCGTTGGAAAAAATTCGTACGCAACAAAAAGCGATGAAACGAATTGAGCAATTATTTGAAGAAGATACTCAAACGACAGATGGAGATGGATATGAATTAGTCATTATTCATGCAAATGCTCCAGAAGCAGGAGAAGCGTGGCGTGCTCAAATTCAAGAAAAATATCCGAAATTAAGAACTTCTCTAGCATACTTTGGTCCAGTTATTGGAACACATTTAGGGCAAGGCGCTCTAGGATGTTCATGGGATATTGTTTTAGAGAAAAATTTAGAAAATATTTAAATGTTTAAAAGATGGGAATAGAATGAAAAGTTCTATATCTATCTTTTTTGTTTGCAATAATATCTATTAAAAAAATTCGAAATAAAAAATAATTTTTGAGATTTTTTTCGTATATATTAGTTGAGGTGGTTTGGATGAAGATTGCTCGAGATTCAAATGGAGAATTAGTATATGCATATAAAGGAATTGAATTAGATAAGTCAGAATATTATGCTTGTCCGAATTGTGGTGAGCCTGTTCAAATTTGCCAAAAGAGAAATGGGGAGTATTTTTTCAGACATGTAACTCAAGTAAGGCATGATGGGGAAACAGAAGCTCATCAAAAAGGAAAAGGAGAATTACAAGAAAGCCTTTCGCAACAAGGATATAGGACAGAATTAGAACGATATGAAGTAATGATTGGACAAATTCCGGATCTTACGATTGAAGTAGGTGAAAAGGAATGGGTATTGGAATATCAATGTAGTGTCATTCCAATAAAAGAAATGATTTCTCGCACCAAAGCATTAGAAAGTTTGGAAAGAAGTGTTTCGTGGATTCTTGGAAAGAAGTTTTTACAAAAAAACTTATGTGAGATGTGTTTGTATTGTATTCGATATCATCCGCAATTAGGGAACTATTTGTGTTTCTATACGGATAAACAATGGATTATCCATCATCATTTAACGTTGCATCATCAAAAAAGGAAGTATCTTTTTCAGGAGAGCCGATGTAACTTAGATAAGCTCGATTGGAAGAAAGTCTTTCAGTTTTTTGAAGAGTCGACGTGTTTACAAATTTCCAAATTGGAAAGTACAGAGCGATCTTGGAAAAAAGAAGAGTGGCAAATGTTTATGTTAAGTCCTCAAAAAGAAAATAGGCAATTTCTAGAAGCGCTCTATTATCAAAGTTGGACGTTTGATCAATTAGAGGTATGCCGAAGTTACCCGAAATATTCATGGAGTATAAAAACTTATAACCTCATCTGGCAAGGATATTTATGGATGGGAATCGAGCGATTGAAAATGAACCAAGTTTTCTCAGTTCAGCAGTGTTATGCATATATGAAAAAATTAGCGAACCAAAATAAAATTCGTTTTTCTTCATGTTATGAGCAAGAGAAAGTTTGTTATAAAGAGATAGAAGCTTTTTTGAAAAAAATAATGCGGGAAACCAATAGTCTGTCTCTATTACCAAACGGAAAGTGGAAGAAAATAAAAAACTAGCAAGAGAAGTTTAGGTCTCTTGCTAGTAGGGTTTACGCTTTAAATTGTTGATAAATTTTTTTGAAAATTGGATATAAAATTGGAACAGTAATGACTGTGAAAGCAGCTGAACCAAATGTTCCTAAAATTTTAGTGAAGGCTGCAACGAATGCAGGGGTAAACGCTAGTCCACCAATAATCATTCCACGAAGGAAAGTATATTTTACTAAGTTTAAAATTATTTTAATAACAGCAGCTAAAATACCAATTCCAATAATGTTTACAGCTTTGTCATTTTGGTGAAGTGTTTTTTCATAAACAAGATGAATACCCCAGCAAACAATAAGAGATTCTAAAATCGTAATCCAAACTTCTGCTGCATATCCGTTTAAAATATCGAAAATTCCTAATCCTAAAGTGGCAGCAATGGCTCCTTTTTTACTGCCGAATACTAAGCACCCAACAACGACTAGGGCATTTCCAAAGTGGACGAATTGGTGTCCCAATGGAATTCTAAATAACTGAACTCCTAAGAAAATTAAAGCGGCAAATAATGCGATTTGTGTCATTTCACGTAATGAATAATTTTTCATACTATAATTCCTACTTTCTATGAATGAAATA
>ERZ772999.920-NODE-920-length-17965-cov-6.616360_pt1 | contig 17965 bp, 19 predicted proteins | sample MGYA00511467_ERZ772999 | MGnify/ENA primary metagenome ERZ772999 (study PRJEB29015, sample SAMEA2738064) | human oral metagenome | biome: human oral; feature: human-associated habitat; material: saliva | place: China | collected 2218 ... | reverse complement strand
TAAAGAAATTGTTGGAAAAAGTAAAGAATTTTTAGAAGCAAGACTATAAATAAAATAAGGGCATTACGCCCTTATTTTTTATTTTACATATGCTAAGAATTTTTCAGATAGTTCATGTCTTCCATGAGCAAGGTCAAAGAATTCTTTTTGTAGTGCTTTAGTTATAGTTTTATCTCCATTTCCAACTACTATATCATCAACAGAGTAAACAGGAGTAACTTCAGCAGCTGTACCTGTTAAGAATAATTCATCACAGATATATAAAAGTTCTCTTGGTATAGCTTGTTCTACAACTTCATAACCTAATTTTTTTGCTAGTTGAATAACTGTATCTTTTGTTATTCCACCAAGTGCAGAAGAAGCTAAAGTTGGAGTTATTATTTTACCATTTAAAACAACAAATAGATTTTCTCCACTTCCTTCACTTACATTTCCTAAATAGTCAAGAGCAATACCTTCTTCATATCCATTATTAAGTGCTTCTAATCTAATAAGTTGAGAACTTAAATAGTTTCCTCCAGCTTTTGCAAGAGAAGGTAAAGTATTAAGAGCAGGTCTTCTCCAGCTAGAAACTTGTACTCTTATTCCTTTGTTAAGAGCTTCTTCTCCTAGATATGCTCCCCAAGCCCAAGCAGCTATTGCAACTTCCACTGGACATCTTGATGGAGTAACACCTAATTCAAAATAACCACGATAAGCTATTGGACGGATATATCCTTGTTCTAATTTATTAGCTTTTACAGTTTCAATTATAGCTTGTTCAATTTCTTCTACTGTATAAGGAATTTCCATTCTATATATTTTTGCTGAGTCAAAAAGTCTTTTAACATGTTCTCTCAATCTAAAGATTGCTGGTCCATTTTCTGTCTTATAAATTCTTATTCCTTCAAATACTGAGCTTCCATAGTGAACTACATGAGATAAAATATGTATATTAGCATCATCATGTCCTACTAATTTTCCATTCATCCAAATTTTTTCTGTGTTTATCATTTCAAAATACTCCTTAAATTTTTAGTTGTACTATAATAACTTAATTTTAAAAAAAAATCAAGTTTTTTTTGAATTATTTTTCAACTTTTAAGGCTCTAAATGAATTTAAAACTGCAAGTATAGTAACTCCTGTATCAGCAAAAACTGCCATCCACATATCAGCTATTCCTAAGGCACTTAAAATAAGAGCTAGAACTTTAATTCCAAAAGCAAGAGCCATATTTTGCATTGCTATCTTCATAGTCTTTTTAGAGCTTTTTATAGCTGTTACTATCTTACTAGGTTCATCTGTCATAATAACTACATCAGCAGCTTCTATTGCAGCATCAGAGCCCATAGCACCCATAGCAATACCCACATCTGCTCTAGCAAGAACAGGTGCATCATTTATACCATCACCAACGAAAATTACAGAGCCTTTTGATGTTTTATTTTTTATTATTTCTTCGAATTTGCTTACTTTATCTTGAGGTAAAAGATTAGAATAAGTTTCATCTAATTCTAAGTCTTCTCCAACTTTTTTAGCTACCTTTTCTAAGTCACCTGTAAGCATTATATTCTTTTTAATTCCTATATTTTTCAATTCTTTTATAGCTCTTTTAGCATCTTCTTTTATCTCATCAGAAATTACTATATAACCTGAAAATACATTATCAATCTCAACATAAAGTATAGTTCCTACATCAGTTACAGAAATATCCTTTGGAAGATTTATTAATTTTTCATTTCCAACAAGAACTTTTTTATTATTTATAATAGCTTCTATACCCTTACCAGAAATTTCTTTAATACTATTTATAGATGAGTTATCAATCTCTTTATTATAATATTTTTGTATAGACTTTGATATAGGGTGGTTTGAGCCTGATTCAGCACTAGCAACATAAAACATAAATTCATTTTCATCTATATTTTTATTGTGGACTACAACTTTTTGAACATTGAAAACTCCTTTAGTTAGAGTTCCTGTCTTATCAAAAACAACTGTATCAACCTTAGCTAAAGCTTCTAAATAGTTTCCTCCCTTTATTAATACTCCTGCTTTTGAAGCTGCACCAATTCCACTGAAAAAGCTAAGTGGTACAGAAATTACAAAGGCACAAGGGCAAGAAACAACTAAAAATGATAGGGCTCTAAATACCCACAATCTAAAATTATATTCTCCACTTATAATAGGTGGAAGTAAAGCTAATAATATAGCTAAGCCAATAACAATAGGTGTATATACTTTTGCAAATCTTGTGATTAATCTTTCTGATTTAGATTTTTTAGCTGCTGCATTTTCAACCAAATCTAAAACCTTATTAACTGTAGAGTCAAAATATTCTTTTGTTACTTCTGCTGTAATTAAACCATTTATATTGATACAACCACTTAGGATATTTGCTCCTTCTCTTACTTCAACAGGAACTGATTCTCCTGTCAATGCTGAAGTATCAAGGCTTGTTTCACCTTTTATTATAGTTGCATCTAGTGGAACTCTTTCACCAGGTCTTATTTCAATGATTTCTCCAAGTCCTACTTCATCAGGATCAACTCTTTGAGTTTTGTTATCTCTGATAACATTTGCATATTCAGGTTTTATATCCATCATAGCAGCAATAGACTTTCTTGATTTATTAATTGCATAACCTTGAAATAATTCCCCTATTTCATACAAAAGCATAACTGCAACTGCTTCTGGATATTCTCCTATTAAAATAGCTCCTAAAGTTGCCACTGTCATTAAAAAATTTTCATCTAAAAAATCTCCTCTTTCTATGTTTTTAACAGCAAGTAAGACTGTATCTTTTCCCACTAAAACATAGACTACAAGTATTAAAATAAGTTGTAGTGCTTGAGGCATTCTTAAAAATAAAGTTAAAGCAAACAGTATAGCGGAAATAGCAATAATTATTTCTTTCTTTTTTTTCATAATACACCGACCATTCTATTAAAATTTGACTATGCTTTTACCATATTTACATCAGGTTCAACTTCATTCACTAATTTCTTTACTTTTTCAACAACTTCTTCCATATTTTCACTTTCAAGAGTCATTTTAGTTGTCATGAAGTTTACCATAACAGATTTAACTCCTTCTAATTTTCCAACTTTTTCTTCAATCTTAGATGCACAGTGAGCACAATTCAATCCTTCTAATTTAAAAACTTTTTTCATATTAATCCTCTCCTTTTTCTTCTTGTATATGTACTAAACCTTGTTCAAAAATTTCTTTTACGTGATTATCTGCTAAAGAATAAAGAACTTCTTTTCCAGATTTTCTAAACTTTACTAAGTCTGCTTCTCTTAAAGCTCTTAATTGATGAGATACAGCAGATTTTGTCATATTTAAAACATTGGCTATATCACAAACACACATCTCACTTACATCTAATGCCCATAAGATTCTTATTCTTGTACCATCTCCTATAACTTTAAAGAAGTCTGATAAATCTCCAAGAATTTCATCATTAGGGAATTCTTTTTTTACTTTTTCAACAATTTCTTTATTTACACTATCGCAATCGCAAGAGTTTACAGGTTTTACTGATTTTATTGCTTTCATAGTTTCACCTCTTTTATATTAACAATTGATTATCTATTCAACTGTATATATTATAATTGAATACCTATTCAATTGTCAAGAACTTTTTTTATTTTTTTCAATAAAAAAGAGAATTTTTAAGTTTTTAATTCTCAAAAATTCTCTTAATTAGGTCAGTTCATAGTTTATCAACACTATTTGACAAATAACCTATAAATATGTTCCATCTATATAGCTTTTCTTAAATTAATTATTTCTTATACTAAGATATATGATAATCTATTTTTTCTGTAATTTTATAAAGAATTTTTTTTAATCTTTCTATTACTACTGTTATTTCTCTATTAGCTTTATTTGTTTTTTCTAAATCATCTTTATCATAAACTCCATATTCTGAAAGACTATTATCATGAAAATTAAAATAAGTTCTTCTTAATTCAACTAAATTTATTAATTCTTTATCTGTTAATTTTTTTTCTTTTAATGTTATATTGATTTCTCCTAAAAATCTTTTCATCTCTTCTATATATCCTTTTGAGTTCTTTCTCATATCCTTATATTTTTCAAAAATTTTTATGATTTCTTCCACTGAATTTTTAAGCTCTATAAAATCTTTTTCTACAAAATTTCTTCTGCTTTTTAATTCTTCACATATCATAATTATATAGCTCCTTTCATTTGCTATTTAATAGGATAAGTTTCTATTACTTTACCAAAATCTTTTGAATAGTGAACTACTCCCACTTGTAAAAGTAGGAGCTTCTTCGGAAGTAATTAAATTTTATTCATCTATTTTTTCAAACTTATTTTCATCTTCATAATACCAACTATTACTTCTCTTTTTATTTCCTTCAACATCTAAGATATAATAAATTCTTCTGTCTTTTTCATGCCATATTATTAATCTTACAATTGCTTTTTCATTAGGATACTTAATTAATCTTACTTTATCTCCTACATCAAATTTAGGCTTTTTTAATATTTCATATCCCTCTTTTTTAATTATTGCTATTTTTGGTATATGTTCTCTACTTTTTCCTATCACTACAACTTTTAAATAATTATCATTTTCTTCAATACATTTTAATATTGAAAAAAATATATTTCCTTCTCCTTCAGTTTCTGAATAAATAAGATCTATCCCTCCATTTTTTTTAATTACTCCATAAGTTCCTATATAATTTTTATTCATATTCTATTTTTCCTTATTTTTTAGTATTTACATGAATTTTACTATTTTTTATATAAGTTTACAAATTTTTATTTATAAAAAAAGAGTATAATATCTCAGTTATTGAAATATTACACTCCTTAGTTTTAATTATTTCTTTAAAATTTATATCCTAAACCTGTACTAAATCTTGTAGATTTTTTATTGCTTCCATGACTGAAACCATAGTCAACTTTTAAATTGAATAATAGTCCAAATTTATTTTCTAATTTATATTCTATTCCAGTTGTTGTTCTTCCTTTTTCTCTTTCAGGAACTAGAATATTAAATTCACTTCCTCCAACTACATTGGCTTTTATAGTTGTAGCCTTTGCTCCATTTAATATTCTTTCATAAGCTGTATTAATAATAAAGTTATGAATTGTGTTTCCACTTACTATAATTTTCTTTAAATCCAATCCTACTCTCGCTTTAGTTTCATTAAATGTCTTTGAGTTTACATGTAAGTTTACTATTCCATCATTTTCTGTTACTGTTCCACGTCTTACTCTACTATAGCTAAGTCCAAACTTTGGCTCAATATAGAAATTCTTTCCTAGATTCTTTGAATAAGCTAGCTCTGTATATAAGTCAAAAGCTCTACTTTTTTGTTTTGCACTAGATCTAGATGTTTCTACTATTCCTTCATAACCTATCGCATCTCTTTTTACCTTATCTTCAGCAAAATCAACAGCTGTTCCTAAAGTAAATTTAAAGTTATTTACATATTTCTTTGCATATGCTCCAAGATATGCTGATGAACCCTTAATTTTTCCAGTTGATAAGTCAGTTTTTGAGTTTGTTCCACCTAATATTAAGCCTAAAGTTGTATCTTCTTTTAATCCATATTCTCCCTTAGCATAAGCTCCTGTTGTTTTAGTATCAACTTCTGTTGTACTAACTTTATATTTAGTTTCATTATCATTGTAAACTACTCCACCAACTACTACCCATTTATTTAAGTTAGGTTTTATCTCAAAAAGAGCATTATCTCTCAATGTAGATAAGTTATTTAATGAGCTTCCTATAGCTATTGCATAAGGATTATTTACATAAATATCTCTTAAATATCTATAGAAACCTTTTAATTCATCATTATTATATACCTTAAATTCTTTTATCTTATCAGCTGTAACTATACTTCTATATATAGCATTTAGTTCTCCATAATCTTTTGGTTTAGCTGGTGTAGCTGGCACAGTAGGTGTACTTGGTGTAACACTTGTACCTGGTGTTATAGGTGTTGCAGGTGTTATAGGTATAGCTGGTGTAACTTGTAAAGGTTTATCATCTGGTAGAGGAATTGCTAAGTCTTTAGCTACCACAATCTTATATTTATTTCTAACTTCATGTGCTCCATCTACATAATTAAAAGAATATTTAGGCATTATCACTATATCATGAAGAAGTGAATCAGCATCTATATTAAGTTGATCTTGAGCTAGTAGCATATTAGGATCAGTTGTATCAACTTGTCCTTTAATAGAATCTGTTAGGTTATTACCTTGTCCTAATTCCTTTACTCCTGATATATCATAAGGATCTATACCTATTAGTATTTTCCCATTTCCTTCTATTTTTATATCTTTTTTATAATAATCATCTGAATCTGGTGCTACATTGTCATCTAATCCATTCTTAAATAAAGTACTCTCTCCTATAGTTAATCTTCCACCATCTTTTACAGTAATATTTCCCAAAGTTGTAGAATTTCCTAATAAATCTACATTAGTAGATATAAAAGTATTTACATTCTTATCTGGAGAAGTTTCAAAATCGTTTATTCTTAATACCATATTTTTATTTACTATATCTTCATTTGCTACTAAATTTATTGCTTCTATATCTACATCAGATATCATTATACTACCAACATTTGTTGTATTATCTATAGTAAGCTTTTTTAATAAAGGAGAAGTTTGTCCAATAACTTTCATATTTCCTATATTACTATTATTTTTAAATTCCATTTCTATTCCATTTTCTATAAGTGTATAGGACATATTAAGAGTGGAATTATTAAAACTAATTTTTTTATTATCTTCTATTTTAGCCTTATAGATATTAAAAACTGAATTATTTTTTACTTCTAAATTTTTATCCATTGTTGCATCAAAAGCATTTAAAATTCCATTATTTATTTCAGTATCAGCTATAGCTGAATTAGCATAATTTTTTATTAATCTCCCCTTATCATCTTTTAATGTTATTGAATTAGGACTTATTTCTTTTAAATCATAGCTTTCTAAAACTATTCCTTTATTAGCTGTTTTATTTGCAGATTTTAAAGTGTCATAGTCACCTGTTTCGAAATTAATAAGTCCATAGTTTTCTATTTTTTCAGTACTAGCTATAGCATTATTCTCTACAGCAACATCTCCAAAATTTTTTAATTTTTTATTTTCATTTAAACTGATAGTGGTTCCTTCATTTTCTAAAATATTATGACCATCAAGATTTCCAATATAAGCTTTATTATATATATTACCAATTGATGTCATAAAATCAATACTTCCTAAATTTAATGTGTCGCTTGCTATGTTTGTTGAGCCAAATAATCCAATATAGCCTCTATTTTCTATTTTACCTGTTCCATCATTTGTTAAGGTAATTTTCCCCTTATTAATAAAAGTTTTATTTACTTCATTTTGTAGTTTAATAGTTGACCAATCTTTTAATCTATTCTCTATAGTTTCAGCTTCTATTTTAAATAGACCTGTCTTTTTCAAATTCTCTGTTGCCTCTTCCAAAGTTCCTGAGTTTTCTCTTTTAATTCCCTCATTTCCAACCTTATAAATTCCCCCTGCAAAAGCTAAGTTAGCTGATAATAAAAAAGCTATTAATGTAGCTGTTGTTATTGCAAGTTTTCTTTTCAAATTTCGTTTTAGCATTTTTTCAATTTGCTCTTTCATTTAGATACCACCCTTCTTTTTATTTTTTAAAATATCCCTAATATAATTGAACTGTAAATAATTTTAAAAAACAAATGTTTTTTTATTTTATTTTTTATGTATGTTTTATGAATTTATTATACGCTTATTTTTAAAAAAATCAAATATAATTTCAAATTAATTTTAAAGATAGAAATATTTTATAATTTTAGGTATGTAAGAGCTACTATGAAAAAATTTAGTTATAAAAATAAAAAAAGCCAAATGTAAGTTTTAGGCTCACACTTGGCTTTCTGATTATTCTATTATTTTGAGAATAAAGCTTTTACTTCATGTTTTTGGATTAATCCTACTGATTTATCAATGATTTCTCCATTTCTAAATACTAGTAAAGTAGGTACGCTCATAATTTTGTATTGAGCTGCTAATTCTTCTTCTTCATCTATATCTACTTTAACTATTTTTTTGTTTGGATCTTCTTCTACAACTTCATCTAATATAGGTACTAAACTTTTACAAGGTCCACACCAGTTTGCACCAAAATCTACTACTACTATTCCTTCTGCTTTTAATACTTCTGCTTCAAAATTTTCTTTTGTTCCTTTTACTAATGCCATTTTTTTATCCTCCTATAAATTTATTTTTATATATTATCATTTATGTATACATTATAAAATAGTCTTTATATATTTTCAGTGACATAATCACATTATTCTTTTTTACTTATTTATATATTTATGTATTTATGGTAAAATGAAAGAAAATATATAATTATGTTAGGAAAATATTATTGAAAATATTGAAGAAAAAATATTGCAATATTAGATTAATAATAGTATAATTTTAAAAAGGGGAAATAAAAAAACAAATAATAAATAAAAAGAGGGAATTTATTGTTATGTGTAGACCTAATATTGATGTTTATCATGCTAATGATGAGTTAAAAATTGAAAATTTTTTGAAAACAAATGAACTAATTATTTCAAAAGATACAAACTGGCTAGGAAGTGGAATGTATTTTTGGGATAATTTATCAAATGCAAAATACTGGAAAAATGAAAAATTAAGAAAAAAAGAAACTACTAATATAAAAATAATAAAAGGAAAAATTTTTTTAGAAAAGTTACTTGATTTAACTGATGAGGAAACTGTTAGATATATTGACAATATATGGAATATTATTTCAAATTCTTCTAAAATACAAAAAATGAAAATAGAAAAAGCTGAACTAGGTAGAAAATTAGATGTTATCTTTGATTTTTATAAAGCATGTTTATCAAAAGAATTTGATTATAATGTTATAAAAGGTTTAGGTAGTTATAAAAGGGATTTAATGAGAAGTTTAGATTCATTTAGTGAAAGTAATTTAACTCTAACTAATAAAACAATCTATTCTGTAAAAGAAAATACTTGTATAAGTAAATTTGAAATTATTGATGAAGGGGGAAGAAATGAATAATAAATTAATAGAAGCTTTAAACTTTTTAAATACACTTTCAGAAGAAGATATTAAAAATCAATTTGAAAAATCTTTTAAAAAATTTGAAAATGTAGAGTATGATGATAACTTTTTTTCAAGTATAAATTATGATGATGAATTTTTAATGGACTTAAAAAATAATTGTATATATAATAATGAAAATAATGAGTTAGGTAACTTAGATGAATATTCCACAGCTGCCTGATTTTAAAGGAGGAAATATAAAGTGAAAGAAAGTTTTTTTAGACTAAAATCGCAATTTACTGAAGAGATAATTTTCAAAAAAAATAGTGATTTCAAAGATAGAAAAATTAAATTAAAATTTTCTCACAAATTAGAAATCAAGAATATTGATGAAACATCATCTAGTGTAAAATTAACATTTAATATTTTTACTGAAGAAGAATTAGAAGTATCTCCATTTTTTATTTCAATTACTCAATTAGGAGAATTTCAATATCCAAGTGATTTAGATAAAACTGATTTAGAAAATTTATTAAATATTAATGCTCCAGCAGTTCTATTATCCTATATAAGAGGATTAGTTTCACAAATAACAGCTTTTAGTGGATATCCAGCATTAATAATTCCTTTGATGAATTTTGCTAAATAAATATATAAAATAAATGGTTCTTTATCATATATATGTGTTAAAGAACCTATTTTATTATCTGTCAATTAATAGAATTTTCTAATATTTTATGCTAAAATAAAAGAAAATATATAATTATGTTAGGAAAATATTATGGAAAATATAAAAGAAAAATTTGAATTTGAAGTTAGTCCTGAATATGAAGGAATGAGATTAGATAAATATTTAGCTGAACAGATTGAAGAAGCAACCCGTTCTTATTTAGAAAAACTTATAGATAACTCCTATGTAAAAATAAATTCAAAAGTTATAAATAAGAATGGTAGAAAATTAAAATCAGGTGAAAAAATTGAAATTTCTATTCCTGAAGAAGAAAATATAGATATTGAAGCTGAAAATATTCCTTTGGATATAGTTTTTGAAAATGATGATTTTATTTTAGTAAATAAAAAATATAATATGGTAGTTCACCCTGCCTATGGAAACTATAATGGTACTTTAGTAAATGCACTTCTATACTATACAAATAATCTTTCTTCTGTAAATGGAAATATAAGACCTGGTATTATTCACAGACTAGATAAAGACACAAGTGGATTAATATTGGTTGCAAAAAATAATTATGCTCATGCAAAACTTGCTTCTATGTTTACAGATAAAACTATTCATAAGACTTATCTTTGTATAGTTAAAGGTAACTTTTCAGATGAAAATTTAGAAGGTAGAATAGAAAATTTAATTGGTAGAGATACTAAAGATAGAAAGAAAATGGCTGTAGTTAAAGAAAATGGTAAACTTGCCATATCTAATTATAGGGTTGTGGAACAAGTTAAAGATTATTCTTTGGTGGAAGTTCTTATAGAAACAGGAAGAACTCATCAAATAAGAGTACATATGAAGAGCATAAACCACCCTATTTTAGGTGATGTTATCTATGGTAGCGAAGATAAAAATATAAAAAGACAAATGTTACATGCCTTTAAATTAGAATTTTTAAATCCTTTAGATAACAAAGAATATACATTTACAGGAAAACTATTTGACGACTTTATAGAAGTTGCAAAGAGATTAAATTTCAACATTAACAATTACACTATTTAATAAAATAAAAAATAAACGAGTCACATAGTCGGAAAAAGTAAAAAACAAGTGAAATTGCATTCTAAATTTTAGATGAAAAATTAAAGCAAGTGAGCCGAGTAAATCTCAGCGTGTCTGAGCGTAGCGAGTTTGCTGAATTTACAGCGATACGTTAATTTTTCATCGTTAAGAAATTTAGCTAGCAATGAACTGTTTTTTACTTTCTAAATTGATTAATAATGAACTGTTTTCTATGAATACGAGGATATGATACAATGACAAAAAAAGAAAAGGTAAAAAAAATATTGGAGGAACTCCATAAAAAATTTGGTGAGCCTAAGTGTGCATTAAATTTTGAAACTCCTTTTGAACTTTTGGTGGCTGTTATACTTTCTGCCCAATGTACAGATAAGAGAGTAAACATAGTTACAGAAGAAATGTTCAAAGAAGTAAACACTCCTGAGCAATTTGCCAATATGGAAATAGAAGAAATTGAAAACTATATAAAGAGTACAGGATTTTTTAGAAATAAAGCTAAGAATATAAAAAAATGTAGTCAACAGTTATTAGAAAAATACAATGGAGAAATCCCACAAGATATGGATAAACTTACAGAACTTGCTGGAGTTGGAAGAAAGACAGCCAATGTTGTTAGAGGTGAAGTTTGGGGACTTGCAGATGGAATAACTGTAGATACTCATGTAAAAAGAATTACAAATCTAATAGGTTTAGTTAAAAGTGAAGATCCTATTAAAATAGAACAAGAGCTTATGAAAATTGTTCCTAAAAAATCTTGGATAGTATTCTCTCACTATTTAATTTTACATGGAAGAGCAACTTGTATTGCAAGAAGACCACAGTGTAAAAACTGTGAAATTTCTGACTGTTGCAACTATGGTAAAATAAAATTATTAAAAGAGAACTAAAAAAGTATAATTTATTCTTGACAAAGATAATAAAGAATGCTATAACATATATAGAGATACAATTAGGGAGATGAGAGTAATGAAAGTTTATTTAGATAATAATGCAACTACAAAGGTTGATGAAGAAGTAGTAAAGGCAATGATGCCATATTTTTCAGACTATTATGGAAATCCATTCAGTCTACATTTATTTGGAAATGAAACAGGGCTTGCAGTAACAGAAGCAAGACAAACTATCGCTGATATTTTAAAAGCAAAACCTAGTGAAATAATATTCACAGCTTCAGGAAGTGAAGGCGATAACTTAGCAATAAGAGGAATAGCTAAAGCATATAAACACAGAGGAAAACATATTATAACATCTACAATAGAACACCCAGCAGTAAAAAATACTTTCATAGATTTAATGGAAGATGGTTTTGAAATTACTATGGTGCCTGTTGATGAAAATGGTGTTATGATCTTAGATGAATTCAAAAAAGCATTGAGAGAAGATACTATTCTTGTCAGTGTAATGCATGCAAATAACGAAGTTGGTTCATTCCAACCAGTTGAAGAAATTGGAAAAATTACAAGAGAAAGAAAAATAATATTCCATGTTGATGCAGTTCAAACAATGGGAAAAGTTGAAATATATCCTGAAAAAATGGGAATAGATTTATTATCATTTTCAGGGCACAAATTCCATGCACCAAAGGGAATAGGAGTTCTATATAAGAGAGATGGTATTCGTTTTGCTAAAGTTATCACAGGTGGTAACCAAGAAGGAAAAAGAAGACCAGGAACATCAAATGTACCATATATAGTTGGATTAGCTAAAGCATTAAAAATAGCTACTGAAAACATGAAAGAAGAATGGGTAAGAGAAGAAACTTTAAGAGATTATTTTGAAGATGAAGTTTCGAAAAGAATACCTGAAATTAAAATAAATGGAAAAGGTGCAAGAAGATTACCAGGAACATCAAGCATTACTTTTAAATACTTAGAAGGAGAATCAATGCTTTTAAATCTAAGTTTAAAAGGAATAGCAGTAAGTTCAGGTTCAGCTTGTTCATCTGACAGTTTACAACCTTCTCATGTATTACTAGCTATGGGAGTGCCTGCTGAATATGCACATGGAACTTTAAGATTTTCTTTAAGTAAATACACTACTAAAGAAGAAATAGATTATACTATTGAAGCTTTAGTTGAAATAATAGGTAAATTAAGAGAGTTATCTCCATTATGGAAAACTTTCAAAGATAATAAGTTAACTGATACAGCAAGTTTTTAATAAGAATTAAATTGAAATTAGACTAAGGAAAAATTATATAATTGTTTTAAATGATTAAAGGAGATGAAATCAAATGCAATATACAGAAAAAGTTATGCAACACTTTATGAATCCTCACAATGTAGGTGTAATAGAAAATCCAGATGGATATGGAAAAGTTGGAAATCCATCTTGTGGAGATATAATGGAAATTTTTATAAAAGTTGATAATAATATTTTAACAGATGTTAAATTTAGAACTTTCGGATGTGCTTCAGCTATAGCAAGTTCTTCAATTTCAACTGATATGATAATAGGAAAAACTGTTGATGAAGCATTACAAGTAACAAATAAGGCAGTTGTTGATGCTTTAGGTGGATTACCAGCAGTTAAAATGCACTGTTCTGTTCTAGCAGAAGAAGCTATTAAAATGGCAATAGAAGATTATATCTCAAAAAGAGATGGAAAAAAAGCTGAATAAATTTAAAAGAAGCTATTAAATATAGAAAAATAAGGTTGCAAATAAAAGCAATCTTATTTTTTTACTTCTAATAAAACATAAGAAATAATAATAAATTATAAGATATGATAATTCTTGTGCTATAATATATAGGTATTATAAATTATTAGGAGTAAAAAATATGTTTAAAAGATTTAAAAATTTGTTTTTGGTTATGGCAATTTTGGGACTTATATTTACAACTTCATATTCTGGTCCAGTTAAGGAGATTCAGTCAATAGAAGAGTATTCAGCTCAAGTTTTAGGAGAAGATGAAGAAGATGCTGAGGATACAAGTCAAACTATAATAATGCCTGTAATTAAAAATGTAGAAAAGAAAGAAGATGTAAAAAAAGAAGAAGTTGAAGCTAAAAAAGAAGCTAAAAAGGAAGAAATTAAGGAAGAAGTAAAGAAAGAAACAAAAAAAGAGGCTGTTAAGGAAGAGCCTAAAAAGAAAGAAGAAACAAAAAAGGAAGAAATAAAAAAAGAGCCTGAAGTTAAGGCTGTTAAAGAAGAAGTAAAAAAACCTGAAAAAATAGAAACTAAAGAAGTTAAAAAAATAGAAGAAGAAAAGAAAACAGAAACTAAAAATTTAGCTCTTGAAGAACCTGAAAATCCAGAAAAAGATAAACAAAAATATGAAATGATCACATATTATTCAAAAGATGGAGTTGAATGGGTACTTCCAGATAACTTTAGGGCAGTTTTAGTTGGAGATTTAAATGGAAATGTAATATTCTCAAAGAATGCTGATACAATGTATCCACTTGCATCAGTAACAAAAGTGATGTCATTATTAGTCACTTTTGATGAAATTAATGCTGGAAATATCAGTTTAAATGATAATGTAAGAATAAGTAAAACTCCTTTAAAATATGGAGGTAGTGGAATTCCTTTAAAAGAAGGACAAATCTTCGTGTTGGAAGATTTAATAAAGGCTTCAGCAGTTTATTCGGCAAACAATGCAACTTATGCTATGGCTGAATATGTTGGTGAAGGAAGCATATTTAACTTTGTGACAAAAATGAATAAAAAGTTAAAACAACTAGGTTTACAAAATGATATTAAATATCATACACCTGCTGGTCTACCAACAAGAAATACTAAGATGCCTATGGATGAAGGAACTCCAAGAGGAATCTATAAACTATCTATAGAAGCATTAAAATATCATAAATATATTGAAATAGCTGGTATAAAAAATACAAAGATATATAATGGTAAGATTTCTATAAGAAACAGAAACCATTTAATAGGTGAAGATGGAGTTTATGGAATAAAAACAGGATTCCACAAGGAAGCGAAATACAATATAACAGTAGCAGTTAAGTTTGAAGGTATAGATTTAATTATAGTTGTTATGGGTGGAGAAACATATAAAACTAGAGATGATTTAGTAAGAACTATAATAGCTAATTTAAAAGAAAATTATACAGTAAGAAATGGTCAATTAATAAGAAAATAAAGATAATTGAAAGGAGCATTTTGTATGAGAGAAAAATTTAGAGAATTGGTAAAAAGAAAAAATAGAATACATGCTAACTTAGAGCTTATTCAATGGGATTTAGAAACAAAGACTCCATTAAAGTCTAGACCTTATTTATCTGAATTGGTTGGAGAATTAAGTATGCAAGACTATGCTCTATCTACTTCAGATGAATTTGTAAATTTAGTGGAAGAATTAAATAAACAAAAAGAAACTTTAACAGAAATAGAAAAAAGAGAAATAGAATTATCTATGGAAGAAATTGAAAAGAAAAAGAAAATTCCTGCTGATGAATATGAAGATTATGCAAAATTAACAAGCTATAATCAAACAGTTTGGGAAGAAGCTAAGGCTAAAAAAGATTTCTCAATAGTAAAAGAAGGGTTAAAAAAGATATTCGATTACAATAAAAAATTTGCTACATACAGAAGAAAAGATGAAAAAACTCTTTATGATGTATTGTTAAATGATTATGAAAAAGGTATGGATACTGAAAGATTAGATGTCTTTTTCAGTGAGTTAAAGAAAGAAATAGTTCCTTTCTTAAAGAAAATCCAAGAAAAGAAAAAGACTATAAAAGAAGTAGATAAAATAAGTGTCCCTGTTGATGAAGATGTGCAACTTAAATTTGCAAAATTTTTATCAAGCTATGTAGGTTTTGATTTTGAAAAAGGTCTTGTTGAAACAAGTGAACACCCATTTACTTTGAACTTAAATAAAAATGATGTAAGACTTACAACAAAAAATAAAAAAGATAGTCCTATGTCTACTGTATTTTCAATAATTCATGAATCAGGACATGGTATCTATGAACAACAAACAGCTGATGAATTAATAGATACTTTACTTGGTACAGGTGGAAGTATGGGACTTCATGAATCTCAATCAAGATTTATGGAAAACATAGTTGGAGAAAATAAAGCTTTCTGGAAACCTCTATATAGTAAGGCAGGAGAATTTTATCCTTTCTTAAAAGATTTAGAATTTGAAGAATTCTATAAACAAATAAATAGAATTGAACCTGGACTTATAAGAGTTGAAGCAGATGAGTTAACATATTCTTTACATATCATGCTAAGATATGAAATAGAAAAAATGTTAATAAATGGTGAAGTTAATATAGATGATTTACCAAAGATTTGGAATGAAAAAGTGAAAGAATATTTAGGTTTAGAACCTCAAAATGATTCTGAAGGACTTATGCAAGATATACATTGGTATTGTGGATTAATTGGATATTTCCCATCTTATGCAATAGGAAATGCCTATGCTTCACAAATATATAATACTATGAAAAAAGATTTTGATGTAGAAAAAGCTCTAGAAAATCAAGATTTGAAAAAGATAACTGATTGGTTAGGAGAAAAAATTCATAAATATGGTCTGTTAAAAGATACTCCTACTATTATAAAAGAAGTTACAGGGGAGGAATTAAATCCTAAATACTATATTGACTATCTAAAAGAAAAATATAGTAAAATATATGAAATATAGGTTGACATTTCTTTAATTTAAGTGTATTATTATAGCAACCAAAAAAAGAAAATGTTTTAAAATAGAAAAAGTAAGATTATAAGGAGGAAAAAATGGGAATATTAGATGATGTAACAGGAAAATTAGGGGAATTAAAAGATACAGTTGTAGATGAAGCTAAAAAAGCAAAAGATGAAGTAGTTGCAAAAGCTGAAGAATTAAAAGATAAGGCTGTAGATAAAGCAAAAGAATTAAAAGAGGGTGCTGAAAATAAAGCAGCAGAATTAAAAGATAAAGTCGAAGAAAAAGCAAAAGAATTAAAAGAAGGTGCTGAAAATAAAGCAGCAGAATTAAAAGATAAAGCCGAAGAAAAAGCAAAAGAACTAAAAGAAGGAGCTGAAGGGAAAGCAGGAGAATTAAAGGATAAAGTTGTTGGTGGAGCAGACGATCTTTTAAACAAATTTAAAAAATAATATTATAAATAGTATTAGAAGGCTTATGGCTTTAGTTGTAAGATGTTCAATAGGATTTTGTATTTTATATTTGTAAGGGGTATTTTCTAATAATGCTCCTTTAATTTTCAAAAGGTGGAGGAAATAAGAATGAAAAAATTAGTGTTAATAATTGGATTGATTTTAGGGCTTAGTGCAATGGCAGAGAATAATACAACTAAGGTAAATATTAAAAAAGCTGAAGAAACAGTTAAGTCAGATGTAAAAAAAGATTTTGAAAAAATAAAAGGTAAAGCAGATACAAAAGCAGAAGCTGCTAAAGTAAATTTAAATAAAGATTTTGAAAAAACAAGTACTAAAAGTGGAGCTGCTAAAGTAGATTTAAAAAAAGATGTTGATGGTATTGATGCTGATATAAAGAAAGATTATGAAGCAGTTAAAGATAAAGTAGTTACTAAAACAGATGCAGCTGGAACAGATGTAAAAAAAGGTTATGAAAAGGTAAAAGATAAAGTTGTTGATAAATTAGAAGCAGCAAAAGCTGATGTAAAAGAAAATTATGAAGCAGCAAAGACAGATGTAAAAAAAGGATTTGAAAAAGTAAAAGATAAAGTAGAAGGAAAGACAGAAACAGCTGGAGCCGATGTAAAATCAGATTATGAAGCAGCAAAAAATAAGATAGATACAAAAGCAGAAGCAGCAAAAGCAGACATAAAAAAAGATTATGAAGCAGTCAAAGATAAAGTAGAAGGAAAGACAGAAGTAGCTGGAGCCGATGTAAAAGTAGGAGAAACAAAGGCTAAAATAGAAACAACAAAGGAAAAGAAAGCTACTGCAGTTAAAAAACCGGTAAAAAAAGGAAAACATGCAACTAATGCTACTAGAGCAGTTGTTGTAGAAGAAATTGTACAACCAGTTATAATTGAAGTACAAGAAGTTAAAAAATAAAACTAAATCAGCTGTAAAAAAGTTGCAGCAAAAGTTGAAGAAGCAGCAAAATAAATTTAATTAAAATTTAAATAAATTCACTTAGAGGCTGTTGCAAATTCATAAAAAGTAAAAAATAGTTCGTTACTGAGTAAATTTCCATTCGTAACTCACTTA
>ERZ772999.917-NODE-917-length-18049-cov-13.702790_pt1 | contig 18049 bp, 15 predicted proteins | sample MGYA00511467_ERZ772999 | MGnify/ENA primary metagenome ERZ772999 (study PRJEB29015, sample SAMEA2738064) | human oral metagenome | biome: human oral; feature: human-associated habitat; material: saliva | place: China | collected 2218 ... | reverse complement strand
TAAGTATTTCCTCATTTATGGGATATTTAAAGGGCAAAAGTAGCTTAATGATATTTGATCGACACGCAAATTTAAAGTAAAAGATATAGAAAGTGAAAAAATATTTTATTTAGTCCATGATTTAATTTTTTTATAAACATCTGTTTTTAATTTACCAAGTGATATATTAATTAAGTCTGCCTCATCATAATGAATAACATCACCATAAATAAGTCGATCTATTTTTTCGTTAATTTCTTCTTTATTTAGGTTAGCAGTAAACATTCCCTTAAGAAAATTTCTGTTATCAGCCCCATATTCTTGCTCTCTTCTTACCATTTCTTCTATATCGGCTGAGTGTATTTGATAAGCTTTGTCAAGTTTTAGACACACATGTAAATCGTTATTAATCTCATCATCAATATTAACTACTTCTCCTTGCTCATTTAATTGTCTAAGAGAAATAAGATATGAATTTTCTTTAGATCTAATAATATTGAATACCGCTCTATGTTTAGCATGATGTTCTTTTATATAAGGATTAATTTTCAAATCTTTATTGCTTTTAATTCTGTTACAAGTTCCACAACTAGGAATAAAATTGAACAGTGAAATAGCAAACAAGGGGTAATTATCTTTATTGTAAAAATGGTCCATCTCGCATCCTAAGTACTCATCACGACTATTAACATAATCACGATTACAATATGGACAAACAAATAATCCAATAGTAGGAGTACCAAAAAAATTCTTTACCATATATGTATTGATTTTTTCTATGTTTCCGTTTATATTGATTTCGGAGGTTAAATCGTAGAGTGTTTTAATATCATTGTATTTAGACCTGTGATTATTTTTATTGTATAATTTATATTTTTCCATATCTTCTGGAAGTAACAAAATTAATTTTCTAAAATAACTTGGGTAGGTATCAAATTTCTCTCCAGAAAGTCCTTCAATAGCTTCTTTTAAATCTTGATTTCTTTTATTAATGAGTGAATCTGCATCTTTGATAAAATTGGAGAACCACTTTTCCTTTTTATAATCATCTTTAATAAATTTACCGTACTTAATTGTACTTATTAAATCTTTGTTATAGATACCAAGATTTTTTTGCAGGTATTTTTTTATGATGTCTTTTTTTTCAAAATTAAGTGATTTTATTTTGGAGTAATAATCTTTATTTAGATAGTTTTCTTTAATAAGATTTTTAATTAGTTTTTTTCCGTTTGAATGGAAAAGTGATTGTAGTTCACTCTGATATTTGTTTTGTAACGGTTCTGATATAGAGGAATCGTAGAAATTATTAATATGTTTGTCCATCATTTGATTAACATAAGAATCTATGAATTCCTTTGGATATCTAGGGCGTTGAAGATACATCATAATTTTGTGTCCTCATTTAGTTTTTCAAGTTTAGTTTTTAGTTTAATAATTTCTTGTTCAATACGTTGTTTTTCCTGAATAATTCGTGTTTTAGATTGAGGGAAAGCCATTTCGTATAATTCATGTAATTGATTAGCAATAATTGGTTCACCGATTGAATCTATTAGTTTATCTATGGTTGCAATCTGTTCTTCAGTGTCCATACCATTATAACCATTATCATCAGGAAGTAAGTTACTACTATTTATCTTGTGATTTAGGAATGCAATAGTATCTTCTATTTTTTTATAAGCATATTCCCCCATTAAGCGTCTCAGAAAAAAAGTATTATTATATAACGTATAGATGTTTTGGGCAAAAGTTTTCTTAGGTTTCCAGTTTATAGGACTCTCATTTTCGTTCAACAGTATGATAATATTATCAGAATATATATCAGATAATATAATTGGTGAATGTGTAGTAAGAATGACTTGAAGAAAATCATCTCTGAAGATTTCTTCGATAATAGGAAGTGCATTACTTACCCACTTACGTTGCCATTCTGGATGTAATCCTAGGTCAATTTCATCAAGTAAAACTAGGAAACTCTTTTTGTTATACGATTCAGAGGAATCGCTGCTTGATTGATTAATTTCAAATCTATTTTTTGCTTCATACAAGTGACAAAATGATTTTAAAAGTGAGAGTTCACCTGAACTTATTCCCTTCCACTGAGGGAGAAAGGACTGCTTGATGCTCTTTGAATTTACTTTTGCAACTGAGTCTACTATAGACGAGATTGAGTCAAATGTAGATTCATCATATAGAAATAGTTTTTCACTTAATTCTTTTAATGCCTCTAAGTCATCTTTTCTTGAATACTTTTTCCAAACTCTTTCACTTATTAAGTTATAATATAGCTTATTATCATTGGATGATATTTCGAAATAAGAAGAATAGAGCATTGATAGAGCAACTTTAATAGACCTTTCGCTCTCAGACCGCCAGATTTGGTTCCAACTTAAAAATACGTTACTATTGTCAGAGTCAAGAACAAAATCATTGAAATGATTCGAAAATTTTTCTATATTGCTTTTCACTTCGTTCTCAATAAAATTATCATTAACTATTATACTAGTAAATATTTCAGTAATAACATCTTTATATTCAGAAAAATCAAGTTTATCAAATTTGAATAATTCAAAAAACATGTTTATAATATACAACTCATGCCAAAATGCTGTACATTTTAATGTTGCTTCTTGGTTTAAATCTTTTATCTGTGGTGCAATTAGAGGTCTACCGAATAATGAATATTTATCTGGTAAAAAGTAATTTTCTTTAGAGCATATAGATTGGTACTGAAGATTTTTATTTTCGGTATTTTTCCACAGTTGAATATGTAAATCTAAAAGTTGTTTATTAATAGAAGGTTTTTTTCGTGATAGAGGGGAAATTAGTGAATCAATCAATATAGAAAAGTATTCAATGACTACAAACTGATCTCTACTCTTTATTACTGAACCATCTATCATAATCTCTGTGTTATCATTTATTGGGAATAATGGTAAATTTCTATAATTCCAGTTTACTACTATAGGCTTATTTGTAAAATCGGCGAAAGGTTTAATCTTATTGGCGAATAATTTAAGAAATTCAATTTGGCTAAGTGTTTCTTTGAAAGGAAGCTTTCTGTTTTTGCTGAATTTTGATAGTTGAGTTGCCTCAAAAAACCGTCCATTATGATTGATAATATTTTTTTCGTTGAGTTCTGATGCATCAATTGCTTCATAATGTATGTTATTTAGTGGACGATACTCTTTTGAATTTGAAAACTTTATAATGTTAGGTAGGGTATCATCAGTTTCAATTGTTTTATTATCTAAGTCTAAAACGTTGTAAATTGGGAAACTTCGGTTAGATGTGATAAAAAAACTATCCTTATTCATATTCTGTAAAACTAAAATAGTATCATTATCTGTTGAATGATATTTTTTCACTATTCTATTAATCAAACGTGTCTTACCACTGCCATTTTCACCAACTATGACAGCTAGGTTCTTTAAATTTTTTCCATAAGATATTTGAAAGTTATTGGTTTTTGAAATTTGAAAAAGGTATTTGCCATTATTATCCTTGGAATGATGTTTACCATTCATTATTGGTTTTAATTGAACATCGCTAGTAAAGTTTCTTACCTTAAATTGCGGAATTTCAAAATGATGTGTTATTTCAATTATTGCTATGAGCCTAGTTCCGTATTTTGGGGTCATCATTATTACCTTTCGAGTATTGTTGGGTTAATTATAACATTATTAAGAGATTAATGATGCTGATATAGCTAAATACTCTTAATGAAAAGTATGTAGAATGTTCAGCTTTTCTAAAGTTACTCTATTTGAAATATAAAGAAGGTGTAAGTATGATTATTATAGTGGTAAGTGGTACAATTACATATAAATTGGTAAAGGAGAAAATATGGAGTACGAATCAAATGACGATATTTATGAATACCATTTTAACGCTTTGTATAATTTAGCTAAGTCTTTGATTGGGGCATCACCTATTAAAAAGGAAATAACTGACGATGAGTTTCCTTCGTCTAGATTGTTGCTTGATATAGGGAGCACCGAGTTTAATTTGTTTAAATTTCAAGAAACGGAATACCGAGCTTGGAGTGAGATATTTTTGCTTAAAATGATAAAGAATATATTATCACGTAGGTCTATTTTTTTTGAAGCACATTATCATGGTGATGGTTTGGAGGCAAATTCTATTCTACTATTTCCAAAAGGAATGAGAGTTGAAGTATTTTTTCTTTTTGACATTTCGTATGGGAGCACAAATAATACAGATTATGATAAGCTTGCCCAAACTCTTAAAAGTAAGGTTAATAATGTAGATGAAATTCATGTCTTTATTCTTAGAGATAGTATTAGTTATTTTGACTTAGCTAGTTTAGTTAACAGTAGTAATGTACTAAACATGGAGGGATTTGTTAAAGTTTTTCCAATCAAAGAATTTTTTTTGCAGTATTTTGATGATGATGAATTTGATTTATTTTTGAAATATGCAAATGAATTCCGAGAAAAAATTAGCAATGAAATCACATATAAGACAGTGATTATTCCTAGTAAACAGACTCTTTTAGATTTTAGATTAAAGAAATGCAATATGCTAGAGAATTTAAATTATAGAGAGATTTACAATTTAGGAAAATCAGGTAGGCTCACTAATGATGATTTTTCTAAAGTTAAAAAAAATTATTTTGAAAATAAAATGTATCAAGCCATGGTAGGATATAATGACTTTTCTGAGAGTTTTATTAGCGCAGAATGGTTATTTGATATTTATCACAATGCAATGGGATCACTTGACTTAACGGGGATAATTTCAGGGTATCTGAAATCTATTGAACAACTAATTTATAAGATAGTTCAATTTAACATTGATAAAGGTTTCAAAATTAAGATTCATGGATCTAGAAGTCGAGTAGAGTATACGAAAGACAACGAAGAACTCATTGATAAGACTTTAGGATCTTTGAATGAATTTATTACTTCTAGTAAGACCAACTTGGCACTAAATAAATGTGTTAGAGGTTGTATGAAATATGCAATATCTAAGTGGACTCAATATCAGAGAAATGGGTATTTTCATAAACATAATCTCTATAAACAAGATAATAAAATTGAAGAAATCAGATCTCTTACTTTATTTTTATATTTTTTAATTTTAGGAGGGATTGAGTTTACTGAGGAACAAAGAGTATTATTAGGAATATATGGTAACAATTTAGTGGAGAGACAAATATTAAGTCAAGAGAATCTCTACATTAAATTTAAAAAATGGTTTAATCTTGCTTTGATATTTGATTTACCTAATGTAGTTCCTGGTATGATATTTACACCAATTGAAAAAAATGGGGAATGGTATTTACACGTTAACTTGCTTAAAGAATTTAATCGGAAAAAGTACATATCTAGAAATTTTGATTTTTTAAAACCAGAAAATATGATGATGAGCCATATATATGATATTCAACCACTTTTTTTATATGAAAGTACCGGTGAGTTTAAAAATATAGATGAAACTATCAAAGAGTTGCTTAACAGATATATGTCAGATGAGATTGAGAATATGAAGCGTATTGGGGGGATTATTTTAGTCAGTGACGAAGAGAACTTATTAATCTACTAAAAAAAGGACAAAATCAGTTACGATTTTGTCCAGTGTTTCAGCTTATCGTTTGAACAATTGGATAATATCCCTGACACCAACGATGATGGCACGAAAACTGTTAGCAGTATCCTTCAAGTCCTTAACGATAATAAGGATGTCCTTGTCACTTAAATTCTTCATGGAATCATTCTCCTTTCGAATAAGATTAAAGAGGACATCCATACCTGACAAGAGAATTATAATTGATTTTTATTTTATCTGCAACTATAAAATCTATTTTATCTTTAGGAATGTGCTCTTATATAATGAATTGTTTGAAAGTATATTAATAATATACGTTAAAGTTAATCAAAAACATTTTACTTTGTATTTCTGTTCGAGAGCTAGGTAGCTTCATAGGGCTACCATTTTTGGTGTCAATTACTTAATCGAAATATCAAAAAAGCCACTGGCATACAAAACCAATGGCTTTTAACAATTTATTTCTTCTTCCCTAGTACAAAATAGCGGCTAGGGATTTGTTGTGTCAAACTGACAGCGATAGCGATGGTAAATGAAGCTAGGAAACAAGCTCGTAGGAAGCTGAGTCCTAGGTGAGAATTTCCAATCAAGAGGAAGTAGACCGCACGGTAGAAGCTCATCCCTGGAATGAGTGGGAACATGCTTGAGGCTAGGAAGACTGTAGCTGGGCATCTACGGTAGTGGGCCAAGAAGCGTGAGGTGAAAGTGACCAGAAGGGCAGGAAAGAGGATGGCAAGGACCTCGTGATGGGTATTGTTCCAAATCAAGAGGTAGAGGAGCCATGAGCCTGCACCTAGGGTTCCGAGGTCTAAGAAGTATTTCTTTGGTACTCGGTAAAGCACGGAGAAGGCTGCTGTCCCCAGTCCTGCCATGAAGGTTTGAATCAAGACCTCCTGCCATGAGGTAGATGGTGTTGAGAACATGCCTGATAATTGTTCCGCAAAGGGAAGAAGTGAAATCATGGCAAGAACACCGACAGAGATAGACAGACAAGTGGAGACCCCAGACAGCATCAGGGCCAGACCACTATAGTAGTTGTTCTGGGTGAATTCTCGTATGGCATTAACAAAGTAGGCCCCAGGAATCAAAATCATCAAGGTTCCCAGAATAATCACACTACGATGTTGGCCGATTCCTAGATAGTAGAGAACATTGGCTGATAAAGCAGCAATGGCACTAGAGAGGATAATCTGCAAGAAACTGGTATGAATAAAACGAGAAAAGAGCTGCATACCAATCCCCACAAAAAGTCCCGATATAGCCGCAGCAGTTCCGTCAATCCAGCTACTTCCAAGGGCTAGCGAGAAGCTCCCAGCACCAATGACACAGGCTATAATGTCCTCTAAAGGACGATAGAAAGTCTTCTGCTCAATGGTTTTCAGCTTTTGGAAAATGCTAGAGACAGGTTGATTTGGCTGCTCTGCCAGTTCACGAGACAGGCGGTTCACTTCCTCGAGTTTTCCCAGATGGATAGAAGGAGCTGAGGTAGCTAGGACACGAGACTCCTTAAGACCTGAGCGGTTGAGTCCGGAGATCATGACCCCTCGATTGACCACGTAAGTGGAAAAGTCTCTGATACCAAGAGACTTGGCCATGTGCCCCATAGTGTCTTCAATACGGTAAATCTCAGCACCGCTCTCCATAAGGACACGGCCAGCCTGAAGGACGGCATCCATTTCGTTTTTAGTTTCTGTTTCTGTCTCTCTTTGGAAATCGATGGTCATTTGAACCTCCTTATCGCTTAATTCGTCATTCCATTATAAGGTTTGAATGGTGGTTTTTCAATAGCTTTGGCGACTAAAATAGGACTTTCTATGAGATTTTTCTTCTACTTAATGATAGAAGTCAGGAAAATGGAGGTCTTGACTTTTGCCTTGCTATTGATAGAGGCAAATGCTACAATTGAATTATAAAATGTATGCGTTTACATATTTTTACGCTGTCTTTCTCAAAAAGCCTTGAAGTCCTTTATTTAAAGGGAATTAACAATCACAGAAGGAGGCCAATGTAAGTGCAAATAGTTGATACCTTTGAAAAGGAGGCAATTCCATGAAAAAAATTATCAATAAACCTGAAAATGTAGTGACAGAGATGCTAGATGGCTTGGCTTATGTTCACAGTGATTTGGTACATCGTGTTGAGGGGTTTGACATCATCGCAAGAAATGAGCAGGCTGCTGGTCAGGTTGGTCTCATTTCTGGTGGTGGAAGTGGTCACGAGCCAGCTCACGCAGGTTTTGTAGGTGATGGTATGCTTTCTGCAGCCATTGCAGGTGCTGTCTTTACGTCACCAACGCCAGATCAGATTTTGGAAGCTATCAAGGAAGCGGACCAAGGAGCTGGTGTCTTCATGGTTGTTAAAAATTATTCTGGCGACATCATGAATTTTGAGATGGCTCAAGAATTGGCTGAAATGGAAGGCATCGAGGTTGCTAGTGTTGTTGTAGACGATGATATTGCTGTGGAAAATAGCCTCTATACACAAGGTCGTCGTGGGGTTGCTGGTACCATTTTCGTTCACAAAATCCTAGGTCATGCGGCTCGTGAAGGCAAGTCTCTGGCTGAAATCAAAGACTTGGCTGATAAGATTGTTCCTAATATTCACACCATTGGTTTGGCCCTTAGCGGTGCGACGGTTCCTGAAGTTGGTAAGCCTGGTTTTGTCCTAGCTGAGGATGAAATTGAGTACGGTATTGGTATCCATGGTGAACCAGGTTATCGTAAGGAGTCTATGCAGCCATCTCGCCAGTTAGCTGAAGAATTGACAGGGAAACTCCTTGAAGCCTTTGAGGCTAAGACAGATGAACGCTATGCCCTTCTCATCAATGGTATGGGTGCGACACCTCTCATGGAGCAGTATGTCTTTGCTAACGATGTAGCAAGCATTCTTGGAGATGCGGGCTTAGATGTGGTTTATAGAAAATTAGGTAACTACATGACATCGATTGATATGGCAGGTCTTTCATTGACGCTCATGAAGATTGATGATGACGCTTGGCTTGAGGCTCTGGAGAGTCCAGTTAAGACCATCGCTTGGTAGTCTGACATGAAAACTAGAAATTAGGTATATTATGGATAAAACAGTTGCAGTAAAATGGATGCAAGGCTTTGATCAAAGGGTTGAAGCAGAAAAAGACCACTTGTCTGAATTAGACGGTCCTATTGGAGATGGTGATCATGGTACTAACTTGGCGCGTGGTATGGCGGCAGCCATTGAGGCTATTAACAGCACTGAATCACAAAGTGCAGCAGAAGTGTTCAAGGCGGTTTCTATGGCCTTGATTAGTAAAGTTGGTGGTGCGTCAGGTCCGCTTTATGGGTCTGCCTTTATGGGCATGATGAAGGCTGAACAAGCTGGTCAAGATCTGGCAGGAGTGCTTGAGGCAGGTCTAGAGATGATTAAAAAACGAGGCCATGCACAAGTTGGTGAAAAGACCATGGTGGATGTTTGGCATCCAGTTGTTGAAGCTGTCAAACAAGGTCAACTAACCAATGATGTCATTGATCAAGCCGTTCTTTCAACCAAGGAAGTTGCAGCTACCAAGGGACGTGCCTCTTATGTAGGTGAGCGTTCTATTGGTCACATTGATCCAGGCTCTTATTCGTCTGGTCTACTCTTCAAAGCCTTGCTAGAAGCGGAGGGCTAGAACATGCCAGAACTTGGAATTGTGATTGTGTCCCACTCTGCGGATATTGCTAAAGGTTTAGTGAGCCTGATTCGAGAAGTCGCTCCAGATATCCCTTTGACGGCTACAGGTGGTCTGGAAGATGGTGGCTTGGGATCTAGTTTTGACCATGTGCAAGTGGCTGTGGAAAGTCAGCCCGCCAACCGACTCTTGGCCTTTTACGACTTAGGCAGTGCCCGTATGAACTTGGAAATGCTTGAGGAATTTTCAGACAAGGAAATCCTTATTCAACAGGTGCCTCTCATTGAGGGGGCCTATGCGGCAGCAGCCTTGCTTCAGGCAGGAGCGAGTGAAGTTGAAATCTTATCTCAGATTAATGAATTGACTATTCAAAAATAGAAAAAAGGAAAATTATGACAAATCAAATTAAGTATAACTGGGCTAGTCTTGGAACTGGCGTTATCGCCAACGAATTGGCACAAGCCTTGGAAGCTCTTGGCGGGAAACTCTATTCCGTAGCCAATCGTACCTACGACAAGGGAGTAGCCTTCGCTGAAAAATATGGCATTGAAAAGGTTTATGAAGAGATTGACCAAGTCTTTGAAGACCCTGAAGTGGATATTATCTATATCTCAACGCCTCATAATACGCATATTAATTACCTTCGCAAGGCCCTCGCGGCTGGCAAGCACGTCCTCTGTGAAAAATCTATCACTCTAAACAGTGAGGAATTGACAGAAGCTATTCAACTCGCCGAAGAAAATCATGTCAAACTGGCAGAAGCCATGACCATTTTCCATATGCCTATTTATCGGAAACTTTCTGAAATCGTGGAAAGTGGTAAGTTGGGACCTCTTAAGGTTATCCAGATGAACTTTGGTTCCTATAAAGAATATGACATGATCAACCGCTTTTTCAATCGTAACTTGGCTGGTGGAGCTTTGCTTGATATCGGTGTCTATGCCCTTTCCTTTGTACGTTGGTTCATGACGTCGCAACCGACAGAGATGGTTTCACAGGTTAAATTAGCTCCAACTGGTGTTGATGAACAAGCGGGTATTCTCCTTACCAATGCAGAAGGGGAAATGGCAACGGTGACGCTAAGTCTTCACGCCAAACAGCCTAAACGTGGTACTATCGCCTATGACAAGGGCTATATCGAACTTTATGAATACCCACGTGGGCAAAAGGCGGTCATCACCTATACGGAAGATGGCTCACAAGAAGTCATCGAAGCAGGAGAAACCGCTAAAGCCCTCCAGTATGAGGTCCTCGATATGGAAGCAGCTGTTGCAGGCGAGGATGATCATACCTACCTCAATTACAGTCGAGATGTCATGGATCTCATGACACAACTCCGTAAAGACTGGGGTTTGGTCTACCCAGAAGAAGAGTAGGAGTTTTGAAAACAGAGTAAAAAATTAGACTTATGTACTGACTCTAAATAGATATACTGTCAATTAAAGTGAGGGTTTAGCTCTGTATCCCATAGAACTAAGGTCATTTAATTGATTCTATATAAATACATTTATATCAAAGGAGAAAGACTATGAGAAATTTTGCAAGTCCGTCACGTTACATTCAAGGTGAAAATGCCTTATTTGAAAATGCAAAAACCATTTTGGAACTAGGAAGTCATCCTGTACTATTGTGTGATTCAGTAGTTTATGACATTGTGGGTCAACGTTTCGAAGAATACCTCGTTCAAAATGGACTTACAGTTGTTCCAGTCTTCTTTAATGGTGAAGCTTCAGATAATGAAATTAATCGTGTGGTAAGTTTGGCCAAAGAAAAGGGCTGTAATTTAGTCATTGGTTTAGGTGGTGGTAAGACTATTGATAGTGCTAAAGCCATCGCAGATCTTCTTAAATCACCAGTAGTGATTGCTCCTACCATTGCATCTACAGATGCTCCGGTTTCAGCCTTGTCTGTTATCTATACGGACGAAGGTGCCTTTGAACGCTACATCTTCTATTCTAAGAACCCAGAATTGGTTTTGGTTGATAGTAAGGTTATCTCTCAAGCGCCAAAACGCTTGCTCGCTTCTGGTATCGCAGATGGCTTAGCAACTTGGGTAGAAGCTCGAGCAGTTATGCAAGCAAATGGAAAAACCATGCTAGGCAAACACCAAACACTTGCTGGTGTTGCCATTGCTGAACGCTGTGAAGAAATCCTTTTTGCAGATGGTTTACAAGCCATGGCCGCCTGTGAAGCAAAAGTTGTAACGCCTGCCCTTGAAAACATCATTGAAGCCAATACTCTTCTCAGTGGTATCGGATTTGAAAGTGGTGGCTTGGCTGCGGCTCACGCCATCCATAATGGTTTCACAGCCCTCACTGGCGATATTCACCATTTGACTCATGGTGAAAAAGTAGCTTACGGAACTCTTGTACAATTGTTCCTAGAAAATCGTCCAAAAGAAGTTTTGGATAAATACATTCGTTTCTATCAACAAATTGGCATGCCAACCACTCTTAAAGAAATGCATCTTGAAAATGCAAGTTACGAAGATCTTCTCAAGGTTGGTCAACAAGCAACAATCGAAGGAGAAACTATTCATCAAATGCCATTTGAGGTGAAAGCTTCTGATATTGCGCAAGCCATCGTTGCTGTAGATGCTTATGTTCATGGATTAGCCTAAGTGAATTTGGTCTTTTGTAGGGGAAGTGCCACTATTCCCGTATAGGAATATTATCCCCCTCTGGCACTTATCCAAACAGGATAGACAAATTCTTATAGGAAAGGGTTCAGTTCTATATTAGATAGGACTGAGCCCTTTTTACTATTTAAAATCCAATATTTTCAAAGTTAATCAAAGCGGTTTAAGAACTTTTGAAAACATAAAACATTTTCAAGAAATCCTGATTTAACAGTCATTTCACTTGTGTAAGCGTTTCAAAAAGTGTATACTATAAGTAGAAAGATAGGAAAAGGAGATGACTAGTGGCTAGTATAACAATTGAAGCGAGTAAGGTAGCTAGAAAGAGTCCTATTCGCGTAGACAGTAGTCTTGTGGGGACAGTTTCTGGAGTGGAAGCAGTGAGTGTTTCCTTGCCATCATCAAAAGCTCGTTTAAGTGTTGGAAAGTTGGGTTACAAGTCTAACACCATTACTGTTGAGGATGGGCAAACCGTTCGTGTTACTAGCAATTTTCTAAATCGTTTCATAGCGATAGCGCCATTGTTACTCTATCTTGTTGGAGGTCGTTACCTCCCACTTGTGGCAGTCCTATCTACTATAATTTTGCTTTTTAGCTTACCTTTTCTCAAGTTAGAAATCGTAGGCTGATTAGAATCGGGAGTGGCTTAGCCCTCTGTTTGATACCTTTAACTCACTTTTTCATAATAATGCTAGGCCACTCCCTTTTCATTGGGAACGGGTCGAGACGAAAGAGTGGGTTATCAAAAAGGGAACTCGATAGAGTTTCCCTTTTTTCTTTTTCCAGCTAAATTACATTCTAAAAGACCTCAGTTGCTAAAACTGAGGTCTTTGATGTTTCTAGTCATGCATTATTTCCGATACAATTTGTCGTATTGATAGTAAGGGTCGAAGGTTACATTGATACCAAGCTTACGGAGAACATTTTTATCTTCATCAGTAAGGATGATGGTTGAGTGGGCTTCAGAACCCTTAAGGTTACCAAGTTCCTCCATAGCACGCGCCGCATCCGCATTGTTAGCAGCTGTGATAGCCAAAGCAATAAGGATTTCGTTTGAGTGGAGGCGAGGGTTACGGCTACCCAAATGGTCAATTTTCAGACCTTGGATAGGTTTAACCACTTCAGGCTCGATAAGTTTAGTATCCTTATCAATGTCTGCAGAAGTCTTGATAGCATTGATTAAAGCAGCCGCAGTTGGACCAAAGAGTTCCGAATTTTTACCAGTGACGATTTGGCCATTTGGCAATTCGAGGGCAAGAGCAGAACCACCTGTTTCTTCAGCCTTAGCGCGTGCTGCAACGACCACTTGGCGATCTTCAGGAGTGATACCAAGATCGTTCATGAGCAACTCAATTTTCTTGACAGCAGTTTCAGGAACACGTTCATTTTTGAAATCAAGTACAGTTTGATAGTAGCGACGGATGATTTCTTGTTTAGAAGCTTCTTTGGCAGCCTCATCATCCGTAATGGCAAAACCAACCATGTTAACACCCATATCTGTAGGTGAAGCGTAAGGAGACTCACCAAGGATACGCTCAAGCATACGTTTGAGGACTGGGAAAATCTCGATGTCACGGTTGTAGTTTACTGTAGTCTTGCCATAAGTTTCCAAGTGGAATGGGTCAATCATATTGACATCATCAAGGTCTGCAGTGGCAGCTTCATAGGCCAAGTTAACTGGGTGATGAAGCGGCAAATTCCAAACTGGGAAGGTTTCAAATTTAGCATAACCTGACTTGATACCATTGATTTGGTCGTGGTACATGTTAGACATACATGTCGCCAATTTACCAGAACCAGGACCAGGAGCAGTAACAACGATAAGGTTACGGCTAGTCTTGATATAGTCGTTTTTCCCCATACCCTCAGGAGAAATGATATGGTTCATATCCGTTGGATAGCCCGTGATAGGGTAGTGGATGTAAGACGTGATGCCATTTTTTTCCAATTGGTTACGGAAAGCATCGGCCGCAGGTTGACCTGAATACTGAGTGATGACAACAGAACCCACATAAATATTGAGTTCGTTGAATTTATCAATCAGACGAAGCACCTCTTGGTCGTAGGAGATACCAAGGTCCCCACGAGCCTTAGAGTGCTCGATATTGCTGGCATTGATGGCAATGACCACTTCGACCTGATCTTTGAGCTCTTGAAGGAGCTTGATTTTATTGTCAGGTTCATAACCAGGGAGGACGCGGGCAGCGTGGAAATCTTCCAACATTTTACCACCAAACTCCAAGTAGAGCTTGCCGTCAAACTGGTTAATGCGCTCCAAAATATGGTCGCGTTGCAGATTCAAATACTGTTCAGAACTAAAAGCTTGTTTCTTCATAAATAAAAATACCTCTGAGAAAAATTATATCAAATGCCGAGGGTAAATGCTATTGGCGAGAGACGATTTATGGGAGAAAAAGAGGTGAAGTCAATCATGAAACGTATTTTTTATGATAGTCCTTTAGAGTTATTATTTAATTGGAGTTTTCATCTCAGCAGTTAGATTTTTAGATAACAATCACTTTAGAATATTGAATTTCATAAAGGTTTCACATTTGTCGTCTATAATTAGGATAAGAAAAATGAAGAGTCCTCATTTATCTTTGGTGTAGCTGAGGGCCAATGTCTTAAATGGAGGTGGAAGATGATTCTCTTACAACAGGCAGTTGCTTATATTTTCCGCAAAAAAACGCGGAATTTTATCCTTTTTCTTATTTTATTTTTGATATTATCTTGCTTGTATTTTTGTTTTTCTCTTATGCAAGTTGGTGGAGGAATGGAGGCACAAATCAGGAAGTCAAGTGGGGCAAGTTTTGATATGGTAAGTAAAGAAAGAGGGAGTGCCTTTTCCTGGAAAGAGGGGGCAAAGATTAGTCATCTATCTGATGTGATTTCAACGATACCTCAATATGTAAGTCCGGTGCGACTTATCGATAAGAAGGTAGTTACAGGAAAACAAACGGTGGAACGTGATGATCTTGATAATGAGGCTAATCAAGCCTTAGGAGCCACTTTTACTAAGGAAACAGGCCAAAGTGTTGATTTTAGGAGTGGTGCTTTTCAACTCATTAAGGGGAAGCACATATCTGCTAAAAGGCAAATTATGATTCATGAATCGCTTGCTAGGAAAAATAAGCTAAGCGTCGGAGATAAGCTGACCTTGTCCAATTTCCAGATGACTGAAAGTGGAGCTAGGGAAATGACCTTTGATATCGTTGGTATTTTTTCTGGCAAGAAGGAGGAGACATTTACTGGAATGTCTTCAGATTTAAGTGAAAATCAAATCTTCCTCCATTATGACGATAATAGCCAACTGCTTAATTTGACTGATAAGTTAGTGACAAAATTATCCTTTGGTATTAAGAATCCAGATAGAATCAATCAAGTCATTAAACAAGTGGAACAATTGAATATCGATTGGAATCGTCTACGTTTAGACGAGGACCGTAAGGCTTTTGACTCCTTGAAGGAATCGTCTAAAGCGCTACAAGGAATCGTCAGAACGATGATGATTAGTTTAATTGTTACAGGAGCAGGGGTCCTCTCGTTTTTAATGGCACTATGGACGCGTGAGCGAAATCATGAGATAGGTATTCTTTTAGCAATTGGGAAGAGTAAGGGACGCATTTTTGCTCAATTTCTTATGGAGATATTGTTGGTGTCCCTTATGTCTTTGCTACCTGCCCTTGCTATTGGACGGCTACTAAGTCGACTGTTTTTGCAAGAATTTATAGGACAGCAAGGACAGCAGCAGGCTCTTCAGTTATTAGATCAAATACCTCAGGGACTACCTTTAGGCCAATCTTATCTAAGTCTTCTAGTCTTGGTAATATTATCGCTCGGTGTGACAACAGGTCTCATTTGGCGTAAAACTCCAAAAGAAATCTTATCTAATATGAGTTAAGGAGAAAGGAACACTATGTTAGAACTCAAAGATGTTACGTATAGTTATCAAAATAAAAGTGAAGCTATCCTCTCGAAGGTGAATTATCGTTTCGAGAAAGGTAAATTTTATAGTATTATTGGGCAATCTGGAGCGGGAAAATCGACCTTACTTTCCCTTTTGGCAGGTCTTGATTATCCCAAGAAGGGGCAGGTCTTGTTTAATGGAGAAAATATCAAGAAAAAAGGCTCTAGTTATCACCGTAGACACCATGTTGCGCTTGTTTTTCAAAATTACAATCTCATTGATTATCTTACACCTTTAGAAAATGTACGACTTGTTAATAAAAATGCCGATAGGAAGATACTTTCTGAATTGGGATTAGATGAAAAACAAATTAATCGAAATGTCCTGCAACTTTCAGGTGGGCAACAACAACGTGTAGCTATTGCGCGGGCTTTGGTTTCAGAGGCTCCAATTATCTTAGCAGATGAACCGACTGGAAATCTAGACGAGGAAACTGCGAAGGATATTATTGCTATCCTTAAAAGAATGGCCTTAGATCGCCAAAAATGTGTCATAGTTGTTACGCACAGTAAGGAAGTTGCTCAGGCATCTGATGTGGTTTTAGAGTTGAAGAAGAAACAACTCATAGAAAAGAAAAAATAAAGAAAGGACTCTTATGTTTCGAAACGCTTTTGCATATATTACACGAAAATGGTCAAAGTCACTATTACTGTTAATTATTATTCTTTTGATGAGTACTCTTAGTTTGTTAGGACTTGCTATGCGAAGTGCAACCCAAGAAGCTGCATCCAAGAGTCTAGGGTCAATTACCAATAGTTTTTCAATGCAGATTAATCGTAACACGAATCCTGGAACTCCTCGTGGGGCTGGAAATCTTAAGGGAGAAGATATTAAAAAGATTAGTGAGACTAAAGGGATTGTTTCGACTATAAAACGGATAAATGGTATTGGTGATTTACTAGATTATGAGATTATCGAAACAGAGCAAACGCTACAAAATCAGTCTCCAGAACGTGCTAAAAATTTTAAGTCTACCTTGATGTTGACAGGAGTCAATGACTCATCAAAAGAAGACAAATTTGTTTCAGGTGCTTATAAACTAGTTGAAGGAGAACATCTAACCGATAAGGATCATAATCAAATCTTGATGCACGAAGATTTAGCTAAAAAGAATGGTCTTAATGTAGGAGATAAAGTAAAGCTTAAATCTAATCTCTATGATGCTGATAACGAAAAAAGGGCTGATGAAACAGTAGAAGTGACTATCAAAGGTTTATTTTCTGGTCAAAATAAAGCAGCCGTTACCTATGCTCAGGAGTTGTATGAAAACACCCTCATCACTGATCTAGACACAGTAGCAAAACTCTATGGTAATACTGTAGAAACTGCCACTTATGAGGATGCCACTTTCTTTGCTAAAGGCGATCAAAATCTTGATTCCTTGATAGCAAAGATTAAAAAGTTGAATATTAACTGGTCCCTCTACGATCTTGTTAAGAGCTCGTCAAATTACCCTGCTTTACAGAAATCTATTCTTGGGATGTATCGTGTGGCAAACCGTATGTTTATTGGAAGTCTCATTTTTACAAGTTTATTGCTAACCCTTCTGTTAATTTTATGGTTAAATGCTCGTCGTAGAGAAGTTGGTATCTTTTTGGCCTTGGGACTTAAAAAGACACAGGTTGCGGGTCAATTTTTAATAGAATTGCTGATGATTGCCTTACCAGCCTTTCTTTTGTCATATGGTTTAGCTAGTTTCTTTGCCGAAAAAGTTGGTAATACAGTCCTTTCCAATGTAACAGAAGGTATCAATAAGCAAATGACCAAAGAATCTCTAGCTGCAAATCTTGGTGGAGGGGCTGAGGCAGAAAGCTTCAGTAAGACTCTAACTCAGATTCACATGACAGTCCAACCTAAGCAACTTTTGGTAGTCATTCTAGTCGGTGGATTTATTTTAAGCTTGGTATCCTTGATTTCTTCTCGCTGGCTTCTTCACAAGAAACCCAAGGACCTCTTAGTTGATGTTGAATGATAAGTTTGCTGCACCTATAAAAAACGGTATAATGGAAGAAAGAGACCATATATAGATTAAAAGGATAATGTATGAAGATACTAATCGTAGAAGATGAAGTCCTGATTCGAGAAGGGATGAGCGACTATCTCATGGAATGTGGCCATGAGGTCTTTGAAGCAGCTGATGGACATGAGGCCCTGGACCTCTTTCACAGAGAGGCGCCGGATCTGGTCTTGCTGGACATCCAGCTCCCTATCCTCAATGGCTTGGAAGTGCTCAAGACCATCCGGAAGACCA
>ERZ772999.910-NODE-910-length-18089-cov-20.275535_pt1 | contig 18089 bp, 11 predicted proteins | sample MGYA00511467_ERZ772999 | MGnify/ENA primary metagenome ERZ772999 (study PRJEB29015, sample SAMEA2738064) | human oral metagenome | biome: human oral; feature: human-associated habitat; material: saliva | place: China | collected 2218 ... | reverse complement strand
GTACACCCAACCCTCCTCCAGTAGCACCCCACCCTCGTGCAGTGCATCCAGACGATGCCGGCAGCCCCTCCGACAGGCCGAAGCAGCGGCTCTCCCATCTGGCAGACGCACCCCACCGGTGTCTTGAGATGTCATGACATCCGAAACTCTCAGAAGTCATGAGACAACACAGTGCGCTGGGGGTACGACCGCGCGGTTTTACGTACGACCGGGTGGGATCGCGTACGACCACGTACCCCGAGACCCCGACGAGGAAAGCCCCGCACAACCCCATCCCCACGACACGAAGAACCCGTTTTGAGCAGTTGTCGTAACTCCTGTGATACGTGGGGCCGGGCTGGGCGCATGGTGGCGCTGCGTCTGCCCGGGTGGCCCCGCGCCCCGACCCGCTCCGGGGCGCCCGACGGTGAGTCCCTGTCCACCCGCATCACCCTGCCGGGACACACCGGCCTGTTGGCGCTGCGCCCTTAAGCCCTAGGGCCGGCCGGCGCAGCCCTGTTCGCGGCTGGATGAGTCACCTGCAACATGGGACTGAAGTCACATAGAGTGCTTCGCGTGCGCCTGCGCGTGCACGGAGTCCCTAGTTCCACAAGAACCGAAAGAGGCAAGGATGCCCAAGTACGTGTACCGCTTCAGCGAGGGTGACAAGGACCAGAAGGATCTCCTGGGAGGCAAGGGAGCGAATCTGGCGGAGATGACCCGGCTGGATCTCCCCGTTCCCCCCGGCTTCACCATCACCACCGACGCCTGTCGCGCCTACCTGGCCAGCGGCGAGGTCCCCGAGGAGCTCTCGGTCCAGGTCACCACCGCTCTGCGTGGAGTCGAGGAGGAGCTGGGGCGCGAGCTCGGCGCCGCCGAGGACCCCCTGCTCGTCTCGGTGCGAAGCGGCGCCAAGTTCTCCATGCCCGGCATGATGGAGACCGTCCTCAACATCGGCCTCAACGACGTCTCCGTCAAGGGCCTGGCCGCCGCCAGCTCCGACGAGCGCTTCGCCTGGGACTCCTACCGCCGCCTCATCCAGATGTTCGGCAAGACCGTCCTGGACATCGACGGCGACCACTTCTCCGATGCCCTGGACGCCAAGAAGGACGCGCGGGGGGTCTCCATGGACTATGAGCTCCCCGTGGACGCCCTCCAGGAGCTGGTGGAGGAGTACAAGGCCATCGTCAAGGAGCACGCCGGCATCGACTTCCCGCAGGACCCCCGCTCCCAGCTGGACATGGCCACCGAGGCCGTCTTCCGCTCCTGGAACACCGAGCGCGCCCACATCTACCGCCGCCGCGAGAAGATCCCGCACGACCTGGGCACCGCGGTCAACGTGTGCACCATGGTGTTCGGCAACATGGGGGAGACCTCCGGCACCGGCGTGTGCTTCACCCGCGACCCCTCCACCGGGCGCACCGGCGTCTACGGCGACTACCTCGTCAACGCCCAGGGTGAGGACGTCGTCGCCGGCATCCGCAACACCCTGTCCCTGGCCGACCTCGAGCGCCTGGACAAGGCCTCCTACGACGAGCTGCGCTCCATCATGCGCCGCCTGGAGACCCACTACCGCGACCTGTGCGACATCGAGTTCACCATCGAGCGCGGCAAGCTGTGGATGCTCCAGACCCGCGTGGGCAAGCGCACCGCCGCGGCCGCCTTCCGTGTGGCCACCCAGCTCGTCGACGAAAAGCTCATCACCATGGACGAGGCCCTCACGCGCGTCTCCGGCGAGCAGCTCACCCAGCTGATGTTCCCCCAGTTCGACGACGACTCCAGCCGCGACCTGCTCACCCGCGCCATGGCCGCCTCCCCGGGCGCCGCCGTGGGCTACATCGCCTTCGACAACGACGAGGCCGTCTCCCGTGCCGAGAAGGGCGACTCCGTCATCCTCGTGCGCCGCGAGACCAACCCCGACGACCTGCCCGGCATGGTCGCGGCCGCCGGCGTTCTCACGGCCCGCGGCGGCAAGACCAGCCACGCCGCCGTCGTCGCCCGCGGCATGGGCAAGACCTGCGTGTGCGGCGCCGAGGCCCTCGAGGTCGACTCCGCCGGCAAGACCCTGCGCATCGCGGGGCGCGAGGAAGTCCTCACCAGTGAGGACATCATCGCCATCGACGGCACCACCGGCGAGGTCTTCCTCGGTGAGGTCGGAGTCGTCGACTCCCCGGTCATGACCTACCTGCGTCGTGGCCTGGACGAGGCGCTCAAGGCGGCCGGAGACGAGGACACCCGCGAGCTCGTCACCGCCGTGGACCGCCTCATGCGCCACGCCGATGTGGTCCGCCGCCTCGAGGTGCGCGCCAACGCCGACACCCCCGACGACGCCCGCCACGCCATCCACCGCGGCGCCCAGGGCGTGGGCCTGTGCCGCACCGAGCACATGTTCCTGGGCGAGCGCAAGCAGTTCGTCCAGAACCTCATCCTGGCCTCCTCCGACGCCGAGCGCGAGGCCGCCCTGGCCGCCCTCCTGCCGCTGCAGAAGGGCGACTTCATCCAGATGTTCGAGACGATGAACGGCAAGCCCATGACGGTGCGCCTCATCGACCCGCCGCTGCACGAGTTCCTGCCGGACCTGACCGAGCTGAGCGTCAAGGTGGCCGTCGACCGCGAGCGCGGCGAGCTGGACCCGGCAGACGAGGAGCTCCTGGCCGTGGTGCGCAAGAGCCACGAGGCCAACCCGATGCTCGGCCTGCGCGGGGTCCGCCTGCTGCTGACCATGCCGGGCCTCATCGAGCTCCAGGTGCGCGCCATCGCCGAGGCCGCCGTCGAGCGCCTCAAGGCCGGCGGCGACCCGCACCCCGAGATCATGATCCCGCTCATCGGGTCGGTGCGTGAGCTCCAGCTGGCGCGCGAGCGCGTGGAGCACGTGCTGCAGGAGGTCTCCCAGGCCTCCGGCTACGCCCTCGACTTCCCGGTGGGCTGCATGATCGAGCTGCCGCGCGCTGCCGTCACCGCCGCCCACGTCGCCGAGGAGGCCGACTTCTTCTCCTTCGGCACCAACGACCTGACCCAGACCACCTGGGGCTTCTCACGCGACGACGTCGAGGGCTCCTTCGTGGGCCACTACACCGACGACGGCATCTTCGGGGTCTCCCCCTTCGAGACCATCGACACCGATGGCGTGGGCGGCATGGTGCGCCTGGGGGTCGAGGGCGGCCGCTCCACCAAGCCGACGATGAAGATGGGCGTGTGCGGCGAGCACGGCGGGGACCCCGAGTCCATCGGCTTCTTCCACCGGGTGGGCCTGAACTACGTCTCCTGCTCGCCCTTCCGGGTGCCGGTGGCCCGCCTGGAGGCCGGGCGCGCAGCCGTCGCGGACAAGGCTGAGTAGCCGGGTAACCGGGTAGCCGAGTAGCGCGGCCCGCGGACCAACAGTGTCGTGGGGGTCGGGCTGGGATCAGGAGGCCGGCGACGGCGAGGCGATACCCAGGCGCCCGCCCAGCCAGTCGAGCTGGTCGGCCAGCGCCGGCCCCCACACGGCCCAGGTGTGGGCGCCGTCGTACTGGCGGGTGCTCACCGTCATCCCGGCCCTCGTGGCGGCCTCGGCCAGGACGGGCACGGCCCCGCGGTAGCTCGTGTCCTGGCGGCCCACCGACAGGATGCCGGCGATGCCGTCGTAGCGGCCGGGTGGGGCGGTGGACATCAGGGAGAGCGGGTCGTTGGCCTCGTAGGCGGCACGGTCTCCTCCGAAGCCCTGGGAGATGGTGCGCTCCACGCCGCCCAGCGTGGGGTGCTCCTCGGCGCTGATGGCCAGGAAGGTGCGATAGACGCCCGGTGAGCGGGTGACGACCTGCATCGCGCAGGTGCCCCCGTTGGACAGGCCGGCCACCGCCCAGTGGGCGGGGTCGTCGTCGACCTGCAGGTTCGCCCGGATCCAGGCCGGGACGTCCTTCTCCAGGTAGGTGGCCACCTTGCCGCCCGCCTCGGTGTCGGAGCACAGGGGATTGGCGTACGGGCTGCCCAGGAGGTCGGCGACGACGACTACCGGGGCCAGGCCGTGGTGGTTGGCCGCGTAGGCGTCCATCGTGTCCTTCAGGTTCCCCAGCTCGAACCAGTCCGACGGGCTTCCCGGCTGCCCGGTGAGCAGGACGAGGACCGGCAGGGCCGGGCGCTGCGAGCCCAGGTAGGCCGGCGGCAGGTAGATGAAGGCCCCTCGCGGCGTGAAGCCCTTCGTTCCGGACTGGTCACCGGCCGGGATGTCGGCGGTGACCGCCTCACCACGGGCGGGCATGTCCGACGGCGGTCTCCAGGTCTCCTCCAGCGTCCCGCGGCCACGCACGGGTGCCGGGGACCGGGCCGCGGCGCCCTGCAGGCGGTTGAGTGGCGTGGTCGCCACCCCGTAGCCCAGGACCGATGCCAGGGTGGGGTAGGAGGCGAAGAAGGTGTTGATGGCCAGCAGGGAGGAGGCCACCACGGCCACGAGGCTGGAGGCCGACTCCGTGGCGCGCACCAGGCGGCGGTTGCGTGAACGCACCGCCCGGTGACGTCCTTCGGTGCGGTTGCCGGTGACCAGCTGGGCGATGACCAGGCCGACGACACCCACCCAGGTCCACACGAACCAGCCGACGCCGTCGGCGACGGGATGCCAGATGACGTCCACGACCAGCCAGAAGGTCACTGCGCTCGCTGCGGCAGCAGCAGGTACGACGAGCTGGCGAGGCCAAGGCAGGTAGCGGGTGCGCCGCCACCACAGCCAGGCGATGACCACCGCGGCCACGACCACGCAGACCGCCCCCAGCCAGGGCTGGAGGAGGTGGACGGCCTTGAGGGCGCCCACGACGCCGCCCGACGCCTGCACGTCGGCCGTGCTGCCGGTAGTGCTGCCGACCATGCTGCCGGCAGTGGCGGCGTCGGCAGTGGCGGCGTCGGCGGTGGGTGCGCCAGCACCGCTGATCTCAGTCACGGTTCATCAGCACATGGGCGAAGCGCGCCGTCTGGGAGGGCTTGAGACCGGGCAGGTAGGCCCGGGCGATGGCGATCCCCACCGTGGGCAGGTCCACCAGGTCGGGAACCGCCAGGTACATGGGCACGGAGCGCGGCTTGAACTTGCGCTTGTAGGCGTGCAGGGAGCCGAATCCGTAGGCCGGCTCCAGCACGGAGGCCAAGAGGTTCAGGAGCGGGTCGAAGCGCGAGGAGGAGCCGCCGTCGGCCGGTGCGGAGCGTGACAGCGGCGCCCCGGACAGGGACAGGATCTCCAGGCCCTCGGCCTGGGCGTCCTGGGCGGCGCGCCCGATGAGGTACTCCATGACGGGCCGGAAGCCGCCCTCGCGGCGTCGCATGAAGTCCAGGGTCAGGCCGATGACGCGCCCGTCGCGGTAGACCGGCAGCCAGGAGGTGACGCCCTGGACGGTGCCCTCGGCGTCCACGGCCAGCAGCAGGCGTGTCTCGGCGTCGTCGAGCTCGGCCAGGCCGCCGAGGGTGAACCCCATCTCCGGCAGCGGCTTGTCACTGGCCCAGGCCTGGGAGATGGCCCGGATCTGGTCGCGCCGGCCGGCCGGGCAGTCGCGGAAGGTGGTCCATACCGCCTCGACGCCCTCCTTGTTGGCGTGGTTGAGAGCGGTGCGCACGTCCTGGTAGGCCTTGCCGCGGAAGGCCAGGTCCGGCAGGTCCAGGACGGACTCCTCAGCCACCTGCATGATCGTCCAGCCCATGGCGCGGGCGGCCTCCATGGCCGGGGCGTGCACCGAGTACAGGGCGGGGATGAGTCCGGCGTCGGTGGCGAAGTCGGCGAAGTCGCGCACCGCCTGGGCCACGTCGGCGTCGTCGGCGGCGGGGTCCCCGACCGTCAGGGCGACGTCGCGGCTGGGCCGGTAGGAGAAGCCTGCCGTGCCCGCCTCGTTGACCCAGGCCTCGTTGCCCTGCCAGGTGAGCATCCACCCCAGGGTCCCGGCGCCGCGGCTGCGCACCAGGTCGACGAGCTCCTCGCGGTCGGAGATCCGGGTGCGGGCGGGAGCGGACTGGGCCAGCCACACCCACAGGATCGTCAGGAGCCACACCAGGACCGGAACCCACGCGGTGAGCAGGTAGGCCAGGGGGGTCAGGGGCTCGACGATCAGGCTCATGATGCCGCCGGTGCTGATGGGCAGCAGGTAGGACACGTAGGTCTCCAGCAGGGCGGGCCAGGTCGCGTAGGGGGAGAAGTCATGCGACATGAGCAGGCCCCCGGCGACGGTCAGGACCGCCCCGCCCAGGAGGGTCAGGACCCAGGTGACGACGGCGCGGCGAATGACGCCGGGGCACGAGCCCAGGGTGAAGCGCCTCCTGGTCCACACCACCAGGCTGATGACCACGATGTTGAGCAGCAGCGGCACCAGCAGGTGCCCCGATCGCAGCCAGCTGTGCAGGAGCTGGGTCGTGGTGGAACCGGACTCGGGCAGTTGCTCGCCGATCTTCTCCACCAGGGCGAACAGGGCCGCGCACACCCCCAGGAAGATCTGCAGGGCGATGGTGCCGAAGGCCGCTGAGCGACGCCCCCGGCGCAGGCCATCGGCCAGGACCAGCTGCAGGAGCGCCGGCATGCACATCAGGAGCTGCTCGACGGGGTAGATGACGGCGTCCTTGGGCAGGATGGCGGGGGTCAGCCCGTAGCGGGCGTCAGCCAGGGGGCCGGCGGCGTTACTCACCACCGCCAGGGCGCAGCTCACGGCCCAGCAGGCCACCAGGAAGGCCACGAGCTCGCGCTCCACGCGCCGGGGCAGCTCCTGGGACGGGGCCGACTGCTGCCCACGCTCCAGGACGACGCCCATGATGAGGCCGATGACGCCGGCTCCCAGGCGGGCCAGGGCGCCCACGGTTCCGGTCACGGCGGCCGAGACGATGAGGACGGCGAAGGCCGCCAGGCGCGTGCGCCGTCGCCAGGACGGGCGCATGACGCTAGTGGAGGCCGCCACCAGGCCGGCGATGGGCAGGCTGATGCCCTGGATCGGGGCGTGGATGAGGTAGGGGGACCAGGCGTCCCACACGCGCCCGATGAGGGGGTAGAGCGCCTGGGCCAGGACGATGCCTCCGGCGCAGGAGACGACGGCGGTGGCCAGCCACCGTCGCGTGCCCAGGAGCCGCTCCAGCAGCACGCCGATGGACAGCAGCATGAGGCTTCCGGTCACCGGCAGCAGGTGGCCGGGGACCGCCCAGGCGGTCAGCAGGGTCCACACCCGCTGGGGCTGGTGGATGTAGGCGGACAGGATGATCTGCCCCCGGGGCCCCCAGGGCAGCAGGAGGATGCTGATGACGAGGGTCAGCGCGGCGCAGGTGGTTGCGGCCGGTGCGGGGGCCAGCCAGGCGCGCGCGGCCCGTGAGGCTCGGTGCGCGTAGGCGCTCAGGTGCGAGGGCTCAGACGCAGGGGCCGGCGGCGCCGACGACGGCGATGGTGCGGGCGATGGGGTGGAGGAGGGCACCGGCGAGGGCGCGAGCTCGGATGCGTCCGGGGGAGATGTGGTGGACGAGGCCGACGGCATGAACGCTCCTCAGCGGTAGGTGATGGGAGGCTGGTGATGCGATAGGGGACGGTCGGGGCTCCCCGCCGGGAGTCGACCAGCCGACATTCTTATCCACTTCCCGGGCATCCTCATCCACCTCCAGGTGGATGCGACCATGAGACCGGTCTCTCCAAGAATCGGGGATAACCCTAGGAGATAACCTCGATCTGGCCGTGTTCTCGCGGTTTTCTCCCTGTGAGTGGGCTGATGTGGTGGGGTGACGGCCCGCCCCTCGTTGCCGTCATGAGATAGTCTGCCGTGTGCTGGCGGTCGTGACAGGATGGCTGGGCACTGTGTTCGTGGGGACTCGACTGTGAGCCGTCCACGCGCGTGCCCGCCTGTGCTGGGGGCCATCGCGGAGCAGGACGACGAGGAAAGGCGGCCCCATCCATGGCCATGTACGAGCTCGACGGCAACCACCTCCTGCCCGTGCGCCTGGGTCGCTCCGCTGATGCCATCACCCTGTCTCACAGTTTGGTCGCCATCCAGCGTCAGATCGTCGATGTCCTGCGCCGCCCGCTCTTCCCCCTGTCATGGGAGGAGCTCGAGACCGGGGCGAGCCTGACCGCCCTGGACGCCACCGGGCAGGTCGTCGTCGTCGAGGTCCTGGAGAGAGTCGACTCCACGGGGCTGCTGGCCGCCATGTCGCGCCTGACCCAGGCCGCCACCGCGGGCCGCCGTGAGATCGCCAGCAGGTACGCCGGCGGGCTGGGGGCCTTCAGCCAGGACTGGAACGAGTTCCGCGAGGCCATGCCCGCCCAGGTCGAGGCCGGGCCGAGGCTGACAATCCTGAGCGCCTCCCTGGAGCCCGACGTCGTCGGAGGGCTGGGAGTGCTGGCCTCCTCCGGGCTGGAGATCCACGAGGTGGACGTGCGCATCGTGGACGAGTCCCGCATCGTCGTCGTGGTGGAGAAGATCTCCGGAATGGACGTGGCCGCCGGGGGGCCGCTGCTCGTGGCCCGTGCGCCCCGCCCGGCCCTGGCCGGTTCCGCCTCCTCCGGCTCGAACGGCTCACGGGGCATGGACGCCGCTGAGCAGGCCGAGCACATGAGTCCGGTCACCGGCCCCATCGAGATCGTCATGCCCTCCGAACCGGTGACCGCTCCCGAGGCCGGGGGCGTTGATGAGGCCAGTGCCGCCATCCCGGCGGGAGCCTTCGCCGCGACAGGTGCCGCCGATGCGCTCTCCGAGCTGTTCGAGCCGGTGGCCGTCACCGCCGAGCAGCCCCAGGTGCACGCCCTCTCCGCCCAGGGCGCCGACGAGCCCTCGCCCGAGGACCCCGAGGAGGCCGGCGCCGCCCAGTCCGCCGGGCGGGCCGCGCCCGAACCGGATGAGGGGACTGCCGACGTCGCCGACGGCCCCGTCGACGACGGCACTAGTGACGACGCTGCCGATGATGGACCCGCGACCGATGCCGACCGCGGTGCCGAGCACGGGGCTGAGCACCGTGCCGAGGCTGAGCCGCAGGCCCCGCAGAGCCGGCCCGAGCCGGGACCGGAGAGCTCCGACGGTGCCCCGCAGGCGCCTGCCACCGGCAGCGTCGGTCAGGACCTGGCCGACATCCTCAGCGGGGACACCGTGACCGTTCCCGCCATCGTCGACCTGGGCGAGGAACCCGCCGCCGACGACGCCGGACACGGGGGCGGACCCGACTCCACCGATGACTCCAGCGCCGAGGAGCGGGCCGTCGCCGCCCTGGCCGGAGGCGTGGACATCCTCGGCGGGAGCAGCCTGTCCGGGGGGAGCGGCTCAGCCGCCTCAGCCGCCTCGGCCGGCTCAGCGCCTTCCGACGCTCCGCTCGGTTCCGCCTCCAATGAGGCGCTCGGTTCCGGCCGAGCCCCGCAGACCGGTGAAGCCCCGAGCCATCCCGGTTCGCGCACCCGCATGGGACGGCGCTCGCGGGCGGCGCACTCTCAGCCGGAGGCCCCCTCGGCTGCGCCCGCAGCGCAGGCCGACGCCTCGCCCGACTCCCACAACGGCGGGCCCACGGTGCGGGCCGCGGAGGCATGGTCCACCGTGGCCCCCAACGAGGCCCGCCCGGAGGCGCCCACCGGCGCGGTGCCGCTCGTGTCCTGGGAGCCGCTGCGCGGGTCGGCCGATGCTCTCGACCCGGTGGCCGAGGCGCTGGGCGGTGACCCCTCGAAGTCCCTCCTGGTCCAGGAGACCGCGGAGCTGGCGGCCGTGGCGGCCTCGCTGGGCAAACCGACCCAGCTCATCTGGCAGCGGTTGCGCCGAGGCATCTACCACGAGGCGATCCTCTCGGTGGAGGGCGTCATCACTCTGCCCGACGGGCGCTCCTTCACCGACCCGACGTCAGCCGCCAATGCCGCCCAGAACGTCACCGACGCCGACGGCTGGCGCGTGTGGCGCGTGGGGGTGCACGGCGCCCACCTGGGGGACCTGCGCGACGACCTGGCCGACCGCGGTTTCTGAAGCCTTGGCCTGAGCCGCCTGTCGGGCAGGGCTCAGCGCAGCACGTAGGCGGACATCCAGCGGCGCATGGCGGAGAAGACCTGCTCGCGCACGGGCGGCTCGGACAGGGTGAGGTCGTGGACGCCGCCGGGGAAGCGGGCGATGGTCACCAGCTTGCCGAGCATGACGGCGCGGCGGGCGGTGGCGTCGGCGTCGATGATCGTGTCCGCGCTGCGTGACTCCGGAGTCCAGGTCACTCCGAGCCGGGTGGAGGCCGAGCCCATGGACAGCACCGGGCAGCGGATGTCCAGGCCCTGGGCGACTCGGTTGTGGCCCTCCATGACGGCCTGGAGCCAGCCGACGCGCACGGGCGCGGAGGGCTTGATCGACCAGGCGGGGTTGATGTCCCAGCCGGTCACGTAGGGGTCGTCGGTCCAGGAGGGGTCGGGCAGCTCGCCGTCGCGCTCGGGGAGCCAGCCGTCGGTGATGGAGAAGACGCGCGCCGGGTCGACCCAGCCGTCGAGGATCGACATGCGCGGGTCGCGCAGCGCAAGGGTGCGCAGAACCGGGTCGCCGACGGTGCGCACGAGCTCGGAGCCCTGGAGCGAGAGCCAGGCGGAGTTCAGGACCAGGGCGCGCAGGGCCCCCGGGTGGTGGTCGGCCCACAGGGAGGCGACGAGCCCGCCGGTGGAGTGACCCGACAGGACGAGCTCGGTCTCCCAACCCTGGTCGGCGCGGATGGCCGACAGGGCCCGCCCCAGGTCCTCGTCGTACTCGGCCAGCGAGGTGCACCAGCCCAGCATCTGGCCCTCGCGCCAGGAGCGGCCGTAGCGGCGCAGGTCCAGGGCGTAGAAGGCGCCGCCCAGGCGAGAGATCTCGCGGGCCAGGTGGGTCTGGAAGAAGTAGTCGTTCCAGCCGTGCAGGTAGAGGTAGATGAAGGTGGGGGTGGTGGGGGTGCCCGGTAGGGCGCCGGGGTCGAGGGCCGGCAGGTGGCGCACCAGGGTGGCGACGGCGCCGTCGTCCTCGTCGTCGGGCAGCAGCTCCAGGGTGCGGGCCTCGAAGCCCGGGCCCAGGAAATCCGGCCCCCAGGCGTCCACCGGTGCGTGCTCGGTCGTTGCGTTCACGACCCCATGATGGCACCGCTCGCCGTGAGGGGGCGCCGCGACGGAATTCTCACTCACCAACCAAAACTTCAGAAACGACCCGGAGCCGCGTCGTTTCTGAAGTTTCTGTCGAAGTGAGTCGGGGTGGGGTGCAGCGGGGCCATTGAGGTGGAGCCGGGGGAGAGGCAGGGCAGTGGCGTAAACAACGCTCGGTGCCTCGGCCCGGCGCGGGTGGGGACGCACTCGAATGTGGACTGGCCCGTGGTGCTGGCCTTCGCGGCGGCCTCGATGGTGGGCGGGCTCCTTGGTGGGCCGCTGACGAAGCGGGCCTCGGCATCGACCCTGACGACCGTCTTCGGCGTCCTCCTCCTGGGGTCTGCGCCGTCACCGCCTACGACCTCCTGACCGCCAGCATCTAGGACTCGCCTTGGGCGGCGAGGCCTGAGAGACTGGGCGCATGCGAATCGCCATCGGTGCCCCGGGCAATGGAGCCCTCCTGAAGGACGCTCTTGCGGAACGACTGGCCGAGGACGGGCGCGTGAGCGACGTCCTCGACCTGTCCACACCGGATATCACCTACCCGCAGGTCTCCTTCCAGGTCGCCCGGGCGGTCGCCGAGGGGAGGGTCGACCGGGGGCTTCTCATCTGCGGCACCGGCGTGGGAACTGCCATCGCGGCCAACAAGGTGCCGGGGGTGCGCGCGGCGACCGCGCACGACCTGCTCACCGTGCGCGGCTCGGTGGAGAACTACGACGCCCAGATCCTGTGCATGGGACAGAACGTCATCGCGGCCCCCGCCGCCTGGGCGCTCATCGACATCTGGCTCGACCTGCGCCACGACCCCACCAGCAGCTACGGCCCCAAGGTCGGCGAGATCACCGCCTACGAGGCGCGCCTCCACTCCTGACGGCGGCTCCATCGAGCGGACAGGTGCCCAGGGCACTGTCCGCAGTCTCTACGTGCCTGGCCCCGATCGGAACCTCATCGAGGTCGCTGTCTACGAGGGTGCCTGAGGATTGCCCGGGTGCCACAAGAGGCATCCGTGTCCAAATCGGATACAAAGGAGTCCGAGGGCCGACATAGTCGCTGACTGAACCGCGGAATCGCGCGGTTTCTTTCTGCGTGTCCGAACTGGGGGCGAGCCTTTGTATCCGATTTGGACACCACCCAGCACGTCGTGGCCGGTCGCGCCGCGCTTGGGGACGTGATGTCCGGTGCACGGCCTGCGTGAGGAACCTCGCGTGCACCTGCATTGAGTGCAATGATGCACCGAGTGCAAGATGGTGGGGTGACACGAGCCGACCTGCGCGCCACCCAGGCGCAACGTACCCGCGCCGCCATCCGCGCCGCCGCGCTCACCTTGACCCGGGAGCGCGGCTACGCCGCGATGACGGTCGACGATGTTGCCGCCCTCGCGGGAGTCTCCCGGCGCACCGTCTTCAACCACTTCTCCTCCAAGGCCGACCTCCTCGTCGTCGGCCTGGAGCCCCCGGCGCCCGAGATTGTCGAGGCCTTCGTCAATGGCTCCGGAAGCCTCCTTGAGGACCTCGGAGCCCTGCTCGCCTCCGGCGCTGAGGCTGTTGAGTCCGAGCGCGGCTGGCTCCTGTCCTTCCCGGAGATCGTGCGGGACAACCCGGAGGTGGAGCGTGCCGTCCACGAGCGGCTGCGCATTGTCGCCCAGTCCTTGGCGGAGGCTGCCGGCCGCCGCCTGGGAGCCGAGCCCGACGACCCGCGCACCCGCGCCGTCGTCGCCCTGGCCATGGCCATCCAGCGCAGCTCCCTGGACCTGTGGTGCGGCCGCTCCCACCCCTGGGAGGAGCGCCGTGAAGCCGCGGCGCGCACTGAGCCCGCCGGGGCCTGCGAAGGCCCCTCGACCGTCAAGGTCTCAGGTCAGTGCCCCCAGGCCCGTTTGGTCGACGCCGTCCGCACCATGGTCGAGGCGATCTCCGAGGTCGTCTCCCCACCCCGTCCTTCTCGCAACTGACTGAACTAACTGTTTCCATCCCTCGCCCTCAATCGACAAGGCCCCACTGATGACTCAACGAACCTCGACGCCGGCCTCCGCCGGCACCGCCCTCCACGAACCGGGGGCGGAGTTCCACCCCGACCGCCGCTTCTGGGCCGTCTACGCCTCGCTCCTGATCGTCATGTTCCTGTCCGCCATGGACCAGACGATCGTCGGCACGGCCCTGCCCACCATCGTGGGCGATCTCGGCGGCGCCGCCCACATGGCCTGGATCCTGACCGCCTACACCCTGTCCATCACTGTGGCCATGCCGGTCTACGGCAAGCTCGGCGACCTCGTGGGGCGCAAGAACCTCTTCCTGGTGGCCATCGCCCTGTTCCTGATCGGCTCGGCCCTGTGCGGCACCGCCGACTCCATGACCCAGCTCATCATCTACCGCTTCATTCAGGGGCTGGGCGGCGGCGGCCTCATGATCTCCTCCCAGGCGATCACCGGCGACCTCATCCCGCCGCGGGTGCGCGGCACCTATATGGCCCCCATGGGAGCCATGTTCGGCATCGCCTCCATCCTGGGACCCATCATCGGCGGCTGGCTCACCGACTCGGTCTCCTGGCGCTGGACCTTCTGGATCAACCTGCCGCTGGGCGTCCTGGCCTTCATCGCCATCTTCCTGGTGCTGCGCCTGCCCAGCAGCCGTCTGACCAGTCCCATCGACTGGTGGGGGCTCGGACTCATGAACGCCGGCGCCATCGCCATCGTCCTCATGGCCACCTGGGGCGGCAACCAGTACGCGTGGACCAGCCCGGTCATCATCGGCCTGGGCGTCGTCGGCCTGGTCTGCTGGGGTCTGTTCGGCTTCGTCGAGACGCGCGCCACCGACCCCATCCTGCCCTGGACGATCCTCACCAGCCGCACCTTCATCGTCTCCACGCTCGTCGGCATGCTCGCGATGGGCGGCATGATCGGTGTGCTGAGCTACCTGCCCACCTACCTCCAGATGGTCTACGGATACTCGGCCACCACCTCCGGCCTGCTCCTGGTGCCCATCACCATCGGGATGCTCGTCTCCTCGATCCTCTCCGGCGTGCTCGTCTCGCGCACCGATCGCTACAAGATCTACCCGGTGGCGGGACCCCTGGTTGCCGCCGGCGCCGCCTTCTGGCTCTCCCGCCTGTCGACGACGTCGCCCGTCTGGCAGATCTCCGCGGCCACCTTCCTCATGGGGGCGGGCATCGGGCTGTTCTTCCAGCTCCTGGTCACCGTGGTGCAGAACGCCCTGCCGGCCAAGCACCTGGGCACGGCCACCAGCGGCAACAACTTCTTCCGCGAGGTCGGCGTCTCCCTGGGCGCCTCGCTCATCGGCGCGGCCTTCTCCTCCGGCCTGACCTCCAACCTCACGGACCGGATCGGGGCGCTGGCCCGCAGCGCGGACCCGGCCGTCCTGGGGGAGCTGGCCCGGTTCAAGGACGCCGACACCTCCTCGCTCACTCCCGCCCTGGTCAACCAGCTGCCCACCGCCCTGCACGACGCCGTGGCCGGCTCCTACGCCGACGCCCTCCTGCCGATCTTCGGCTGGATGATCCCGCTGTTCGTGGCGACCTCCGTCATCGCCCTCTTCCTGCCCGAGGTGCCGCTGTCCCAGAAGACCGCCATGGAGCAGGTCGCCGAGGCCGAGAGCGCGGCCGAGGGTGAGCTCAGTGGGCCGACGTCGCCGCAGGAGCCGGACTCTGCGGCGCAGCAGGCGGAGCGGGAATCGACGGAGCCGGTGACGGCGGCTGACGCAGAGTGACGGGCGGCCCGGTGGCCGGGCGCCCGCCTCAGCCCGCCGGGAACCGATAGCGGTAGATCCTGCTTCCCCGCGCGTAGTAGAGACTGCCGTCGGCGCCGAGGGCCAGGGAGTTGACGTAGACCTTTCCTTGAGGCGTGGTGGCGAAGTCGGCGATGACGGTGCCCTCATCCTGAAAGGACGTGCTCAGGGCCCGCAGGCGCCCCGCCATGATCCCGTAGAGCACGCCGTCGCGCTCTATCAGCTGACTGCGGTTGGCGTCGGCGTAGCCCTGCCTGGTCAGCGCCCGGCTGCGTCCGATCGTGAAGTCGGCAGGGCTCATGGCGAAGACGTGCATGCCGGTAGTCCCGTACACGGTGCCGTCGCCGCCCAGGGTCAGGGCCGTGATGGAACGCTGGTCCTTGAACGGCGTCATCACGCGGGTCACCTTCCGCGTCTTCAGGTCGAACTCGAAGAGCCTGGGCGCGCTCGCCTCCGTCTGGTCGGGGTTCATGCCGTTGCCGCTCGCACTGGTCCCCACGTACAGCTTGTCCTGGTGGTGGACGATCGACAGCGGCCGGCGGTCGCTCAACAAGCCCTGCAGTGACGGATCCGCATAGCTGATCGTGTCCAGCGGGTAGGTGTCGATCTTGTTGTGCGCGGCGTCGTAGATGGACAGCGACCCGGAGCCGGCCTTGTTCTTGGGGGAGGTGCCGACGGCGAACTCGTCGTCATTGATCGGCACGATGGTGTACGGCCGCGCCTGGCTGGTATCAGTCGCGATCCTCACCGACTGCGGCTGCTCCAGCGTTGGTCCGGAGGCCCCCATCTCGTAGCTGACCAGCTCGCCACTGGGGTAGATGCCCGTGACGAACCACTTGCTGCTGTGCCCGAAGCCCTCGACCTGACCCAACGGGGCCTGGGGCAGGCTGTACTGCGTCTTGTCCACCTGCGCGTTGGGGATGGCGCGAAGGAGCATCGGAGCGGTCATGTACCAGGAGGCGTAGAGGTCTCCGCCGGGGACTGCCGTCAGGGCCTGGATGTCGCGGGGTGATCCCTGGATCGCGTTGCGTCCGTCGGCGTCCTTGGGAAGGCTCGCCGCACTGCCGTCGGAGGCGTGGACAATGGCGATGCTGGCGTCGTCCTTGCCCGCTGAGATGAAGTGCTCGTGCGTCGCCCAGCTCGACTGACTCGGCCGGGCCGAGGGGGCCAGTCCTTGGGCCAGCGTCCGTGAGGTGTTGGTCCGGGGGTCGTACTCCTGGAGCGTCGGTGTGTTGTGGCTCTGGACGGTGTAGTAGACCTTCTCGGCCTCGCCGGGGCGAGTGACGACCTGGCTGGACCAGGTGTCCACCTCAAGCGGCTTGCCGTCCTTCATCTTCTGCGCCCCGGTGGTCGGGTCCAGGACGCAGGTTCCCCCGCAGGTCGGCCGGACGCCGCCCGGGACGCTCGTGCCGACGTACAGGTTGCCGGCCTTGACCTGCAGCCGCTCGACGTGGGAGAGGCCGGCGGTGACGTGACCGGGCACCGCCAGCCTGGTGGTGGCGTTGGTGGAGGTGTTGATTCGGACGATGGAGGGGTTCTTCGTGCCCGTCCCGGCGTAGAGGAACCCGTTGTCGTAAGCGAGGCTGCGCACGTCGCTCTCGCCTGCCTGAACGCCGCCCGGCAGCAAGTCGGTCCACTGGCCCCGTCCCTGGTTGGCGGCGGGGTCGTATCGGAGAATGTGGCCGCCGTGATTGCTCTGCGCTGCCACATAGACCCGGTCGTGCTCGTCGACGACGACGTCCCAGAGGAACGTGCTGTAGGCGGCGACCTGTTCGTAGCCGGGCCGGGACGGATCGCTCAGATTCGTGGCTTTCTGTCCCTCGGGGGCGTCCGGATCGATCTCGAAGAGCTGTCCGCCGCCGCTGGCGAGCAGGACGTGCCGGTTTGACAGCCTGGCGAACTCCCAGGGCTGCACGTCGGTGTTCTCCGGGACGAGCCGCTCGCGCGACCTCAGTGTGCGGGTATTGAGGTCCACGACGTGCAGCAGGCCGCCGTTGCCGCCGGCCACGACGATGCCGACGGGGGTGCCGTCACTCAGGACGGTGGTTCCGATGCTCGGCACGCTGGGGTCGGGTGGCGGTGTGGCGGGCAGGGCCTCCTCCCTGCCTCCCGGGTCGAGGGCGACGGCGGGGGCGGTGATGGATAAAGACAGGGCAAGGGCGGTGGCGAGCGCGCCCCACAGGGTGAGGATGGTTGTCCTGGCTGACTGCTTCATCGCTGTTTTCGCCTTGTGTCGGGGGGAGGGGACTGTGCGTGCCGCCGTCCAACGGACTGAGCCCGTTGGAGCGGCCGGAACCGCCCAGCCATTGTTCTACGGGGGTGAGGTGACGGGCGGTGAAACCAACCGTGAAGTTGATCGATAAATCACTGTGAGGATGCTGGTTGAGGTGCTCCGGTGATCTTGAGTGCTCGCGCATGCCGAGCCGGGTGCGCCGCCGGGGTTCGACAGGTGAGAGGATGGCCCGGTGATGAAGCAGATCTTCAGACGACCGCCCCCGGCAGTGCTGCTGGCGATGGCGGGCGCGGCGCAGAGCGCCATGACTCGTGGTCGGACAGTGACGCCCGCGTCGGTGGTGGCGGCCACCGCCGTCGTCGGAGGCTCGATGTGTCTGCTCGCCGGAAGCGCAAGTAACTTTCTTCGCCACCGCACCACGGTCGACCCAGTGAGGGTCGAGCGGGCCCAGCACCTCGTTGTGGACGGTCCCAACCGGCTGACGCGCAATCCCATGTATCTGGGCCTGACGGGCCTGCTGCTCTCGCACGCGATCGCGCGCAGGAGCCCGTCCGCGCTGATCCCGCTGGCCGGCTTCGTCTGGCTCATCGACCGCCACCAGATCCCGGCCGAGGAGAAGGCCTTGGAGGAGAGGTTCGGGCAGGACTACCTCGACTACCGGGAGGCCGTTCCCCGCTGGCTGGGTGTGCCGTGTGCTCGAGGGGGCTGTCAGGCGCGCTGCCGGCGCTGAGGGAGTGCGGCGCCTGAGGGTGGGGTGACCTGAATCGCGCGGTCGGACGGAATGATCCGACGGCGCGCGTAGTTGAAGATTGCATGAAAGCATTCGGGTTTCTCAGTTTCGGACACTATGGACACGGTCGCGGCCCTGGTGATCCCGACGCCGGCCAGGCGCTCAAGGAAGCCGTCGAGATCGCCGTCGGCGCTGACGAGATCGGCGTCAACGGCGCCTACTGGCGCGTCCACCACTACGCCCGCCAGGCCGCCGCCCCCATCCCGCTGCTCTCCGCGGCCGGCGCCCGTACCCGGCGCATCGAGGTCGGCACCGGCGTCATCGACATGCGCTATGAGAACCCGCTCTACCTGGCTGAGGAGGTCGCTGCTCTCGACC
>ERZ772999.901-NODE-901-length-18225-cov-26.175234_pt1 | contig 18225 bp, 14 predicted proteins | sample MGYA00511467_ERZ772999 | MGnify/ENA primary metagenome ERZ772999 (study PRJEB29015, sample SAMEA2738064) | human oral metagenome | biome: human oral; feature: human-associated habitat; material: saliva | place: China | collected 2218 ... | reverse complement strand
CGGTCCACTCGTGGAAGTAGTCGGTGACGACCGAGGCCGTGGCCGGGGGAATCTCCGTGGCGCGGGCCAGCGGGTCGGCCTTCTGGAACCAGTTGCCACCGGGTCCCTGGATCTCGAACTTGTAGCGCATGCCGACGCCGACGTCGGGAACGAAGATCTCCCAGATGCCGGAGGAACCCAGCGACCGCATGGAGGTAGCCACGCCGTCCCAGAAGTTGAACTCGCCGACGACGCGCACGGCGCGCGCGTTGGGCGCCCACACGGCGAAGGCCGTACCGGTGGTCTCGCCCATCTCATCGGTGTAGGTCTTCACATGGGCTCCGAGGACGCGCCACAAGTTCTCATGGCGGCCCTCAGAGATGAGGTAGGTGTCCATCTCGCCCAGGGTGGGCAGGTAGCGGTAGGGGTCGTCGCGCAGCGTCGTGTCCTCACCGTAGGTGACGGACACGCGGTAGGGGGGAATCTCCTTGCCGGGCAGAGCCGCAACCCAAATGCCGCCGCGCTCGTGGGTCGCCGCGTAGGCTCCGGATGGGGTAACCACGTCGACCGCGTCGGCGAGGCGCGCGATGACGCGGATCGTCACGCCCGTGTCGCTCAGGTGAGCGCCGAGCACGGAGTGCGGCGAATAGTAGGAGCCTGAGGCAACGGCGTCGAGAATGTCGTCATTGACCGGGATCGGCGTTAGTTCGCAGCTCATGGATTGTCCTTACTCCAGATTGTGTGAACCGCTTAGTTCACTGTCGTGTTAGTAGTCTATCGGTTGACCGGCAAAATTGGGAGCCGGGTCTCATCGAGGTGGTTAATGTGTGCGAGGCGGTCCCGCGCGGCGCGCGCTGCTCCGAGCGGGACCACCACCGTCAGGCCTGCGACCAGGGCGAGGAGTGGGCGGGCTCGACCTTGAAGACGTGGCCGATGCGGGTCACGGGGGACAGGGACACCCAGTTGGATGATCCCCACACGTAGGAGTGTCCGTCGAGCTCGTCGACGACCGTGATGTTGCCCCCGGGGGTGGCCAGGCCCATCTCCGCCAGGTCCAGTTCGACCGAGGCATCCACGCCGTTGTGCGGATCCAGGGAGATCACGCAGATGACGGTGTCGGGGTTGCCGTCCTCGGTGAACTTTCCGGGCACCTGGCGCGAGAACGCGATGAGGCGATCCGAGGAGGTGGGGTGGATGCGGATCTGGTGGAGCTGGCGCAGCGCGGGGTGCTTGGCGCGCGCGGCGTTGAGTAGCGTGAAGAGCCGCGAGATGCCGATGGCGTCGGCGTCCTCCCATCGGCGCGGACGGTACTCGTACTTTTCGTTGTCGTTGGGCTCCTGGAAGGTGCCACGCGGCTCGTTTTCGACGAACTCGTAGCCCGAGTAGATGCCCCACGTGGGGGCGCCGAGCGCAGCGAGCATCGCGCGGATCGCGAAGATGGCGGTGCCGCCGTCCCACATCTGCGGGGTGAGAATGTCGTGCGTGGTCGGCCAGAAGGCGGGACGCATGAGGTGCGCGGTCTCCCGGGAGATCTCGAGCAGGTACTCCTCGATCTCCTGCTTGTACGTCCTCCACGCGAAGTAGGTGTAGGACTGGTCGAAGCCGATCGCGCCGAGAGTGCGCATCATGGCGGGGCGCGTGAAGGCCTCGGCCAGGAAGAGCGTGCCCGGGTACTGCGCCTTAATATCGGCGAGCAGGCGCTCCCAGAAGGGGATGGGCTTGGTGTGGGGGTTGTCGACGCGGAAGATCGTCACGCCGTGGTGGATCCACAGTTCGATGACGTCGCGGACGGCCTGGTAGATGCCGTCGGGGTCGTTGTCGAAGTTCAGGGGGTAGATGTCCTGGTACTTCTTCGGCGGGTTTTCCGCGTAGGCGATGGTGCCGTCGGCGCGGGTCGTGAACCATTCGGGGTGGTCCTTGACCCACGGGTGGTCGGGGGAGCACTGGAGGGCCAGGTCGAGGGCGACCTCCATGCCCAGGCCTCGGGCGCGCTCGACGAAGTTGTCGAAGTCGTTGAAGTTGCCCAGGTCGGGGTGGATGGCGTCGTGGCCGCCTTCGGGCGAGCCGATGCCGTAGGGCGATCCGGGGTCGCCGGGTGCCGCGGTCAGCGCGTTGTTCTTGCCCTTACGGAAGGTCGTGCCGATCGGGTGAATGGGGGTCAGGTAGACGACGTCGAAACCCATGTCGGCGATGCGCGGCAGGTCGTCTGCGGCGCGCTCGAGGGTGCCCGAGACCCAGGTGCCGTCGGGGTTCTGGTAGGCGCCTGCCGAGCGCGGGAAGATTTCGTACCACGCGCCGGCCAGCGCCTTGGTGCGGGCCACGTCGAGCGGGTAGACGCGCGAGGAGTCGAGGAGGTCGCGCAGCGGGTGATCGCGGAAGACCAGGCGGATACGCGAGGAGATGCCGGCGGAGAGCCGCTGCTGGGGGGAGTGACTGGTGTCGCGCAGGCGGCGCGCAGCGTCGAAGAGCGCCTCGATGTCCGAGGCCGGGGGCTCTTCCTGGGTCGGGTTGCGGAAGGCGGTGCCGGCGGCCGCGCGTTCCATGAGGCGGGCGCCCTCCTCGAGCATGAGCTCGACGTCGATGCCTGCCCCGACTTTGACGGCGGCGTCGTGGCGCCAGGTGGCGTAGGGGTCGGACCAGGAGTCGATGCGGAAGGACCAGGCGCCGGGGGTGTCAGCGGCGACCCAGGCCTCGTAGCGGTCCAGGCCGGGGGCAATGTCGACCATGCGGGTGCGGGAGTATTCACCTCCGTCCGGACGCAGCAGGACGGCCTCGGCGGCGAATGCGTCGTGTCCTTCGCGGAACACGGTCGCACGAATGGGGAAAGGCTCGCCTTCGGTCGCCTTGGCGGGAAGCGTTCCGTCTTCGATGACGGGGAACACTTCGATGATCGGGATACGGGGCAACAGTTTCTCGCTCACATATCCAACCCTAACGTATGGACCGACCAGCTGATAGGCGAAGATCACACCACGGAATGTGACCGATCTCCCATGGTGTGGTGATGGGGCGTGTGGAGGAACGACAGAGCCCCTGGCTGGCGAGAAAGGGCGGGGCGGCACCCGAGTGATTCGGATGCCGCCCCGCTGGAAGACGTGAGATGAGACGTCAGTGACCGCTGTTGAGTCCTGCGAAGATCGCCGCTCCGAAGAGGACGTAGAGGATGATCGTCGCAATGAGAGCGATGATCTCCCAGGCGAAGACGGCGCGCGCGAAGTTACGCTTCGACGGGGCGGCGCCGGAGCCGAAGGCGAGCACCAGCAGGTAGATGAAGCCGATCACCGGGATGCCGCACAAGAGGAGGGTGAGCATCCATGAGCCGACGGACTCGTCGGGACGTTCGGGGAATTGATTGTAGGCCATAGTTGTCTCCAATGACGCAGTGGGTGATGGGTTAGTAGACCATCTGCATGGCGGTGCGAACCTCGGACAGGGTCTGATCGGCCTGTTCGTTGGCCCGCTCGTTACCGGCGTGCAGGATGGACAGCAGGTAGTCCTCGTTAGCGATGAGCTCGGCGCGGCGAGACCGCAGGGGAGCGAGCATCTCGTTGAGGGACTCGGTGACGAGGGCCTTGAGGGCGCCCGCGCCCGCGTCGCCGATGCGGTCGGCGATCGCCTCGGGGGCCTCGCCCGTCGCGAGGGAAGCCAGCATGAGGAGGTTCGAGACCTCGGGACGCCCCTCCGGATCGAAGGTAATGCGGCGCTGCGCGTCCGTCTTCGCCTTCTTGAGGATTTTCGCGGTCTCGTCGGCGCTCATGCGCAGCTCGATCGTGTTGCCGCGCGACTTGGACATCTTCTGCCCGTCGGTGCCCAGCAGCAGGGGGACCTCGGACAGGAGGGCCTCGGGGCGGGGGAACACGGGGCGCTCAGGGGTGGCGCGGCCGTAGCGCTTGTCGAAACGCTGGGCGATGAGGCGAGCCTGCTCTAGGTGGGGGAGCTGATCCTGGCCCACGGGCACGATGTTGGCCTTGCAGAAGAGGATGTCGGCGGCCTGGTGGACCGGGTAGGTCAGCATGAGGCCCGTCATCGCGCGGCCCTCCGTGGCCTCCAGCTCGGCCTTCACGGTCGGGTTGCGGTGGAGCTCGGATTCGGTGACGAGCGAGAGGAAGGGCAGCATGAGCTGGTTGAGGGCCGGCACCGCCGAGTGGTTGAAAATCGTCGAGCGCTCCGGGTCGATGCCCGCGGCCAGGTAGTCGGCGACGAGGCCGAGGACGCGCTCGCGAATCGGGCCCACGCCGTCGCGGTCGGTGATCACCTGGTAGTCGGCGACCAGAACCCAGGTCTCCACGCCGCGGTTCTGCAGCAGCACGCGGTTGCGCAGCGTGCCGAAGTAGTGGCCCAGGTGGAGGTGGCCCGTGGGGCGGTCACCCGTGAGGATGCGGAAACGCGAGGGGTCCTGGTCGATCGCCAGGTCGATCTCGGCGCTGCGGGCCTTCGAGCGGGCCAGCGAGGCATCGGAGGTTGCTGTTTCCAGGGCATCTTCACTGCGAGTCATGCATTGATCCTAACGCGTGATTGGGAGTAAATGAAAACGCGAAGTGCGTTAGTTTTCGGGCTGGAAGGCGATGTCGGAGAGGAGAATCGTCACGGACAGCGCCTCGATCGTGAGTGTGGAACGCGGGGTGACGTGCTCGACCTCAAGGGAGATATCGGAGGGATCAAGCGAGGAGCCGACCCCTCCGTCTCCGGGGGTCTCCCACACGGTGGAGTAGGCGATGAGCCAGTCCAGATCGTGGCCTTCCGGCAGGGTGACCTGCGCGTCGTCGAGGTTCGCGTTGATGATGATGAGGGCGTCGTGGTCGCCCCACTTGACGCCGGAACGCAGCATCTGGAAGGTGCGGTGACGCGAGTCCGTCCACCCGTAGTCCGGCATCGGCGTGCCCTGGGCGGTGTACCACGACAGGTCGGGGAGCGTATCGCCGCCGTAGGGCTGGCCGGTTGCGAAGCTGTCGGGGCGCAGCACGGGGTGCGCCTTACGCAGGGCGATCAGCCAGGAGACGGCGTCGATCTGCGCCTGCTGAGCCTCGGCGAGGTCCCAGTCGACCCATGAGATCGGGCCGTCTTGGCAGTAGGCGTTGTTGTTGCCGTTCTGGGTGCGCCCGAACTCGTCACCGCCCGTGAGCATCGGCGTGCCCGAGGAGACGAACATGGTGGCCAGGATGTTGCGCTGCGAGCGTGCCCGCAGGCGCGCGATCGGCATGTTGGCGAGGATCGCGTAGGGGGTGGCTGCGTCCGGGTGGGTGGCGCCCGAGGCCAGCGTGCCCTCGAGGCCGTGGTTCCACGAACGGTTGTCGTCCGAGCCGTCGCGGTTGTTCTCGAGATTGTCCTTGTTGTGCTTGCGGTCGTAGGCGGTCAGGTCCGCCAGGGTGAAGCCGTCGTGCGCGGTCACGAAGTTGATGGAGGCGCGCGGGCCCCTCAGGCGTCCGAGTCCGTGCTCGAACACGTCCTGGGAGCCGGACAGGCGGGTCGCCAGGTCGTTGGGGCCGGAGACGACGTGGCCCGAGGCCTGGGCGCGCACGTCCGCGAGCCAGAAGTTACGCAGGGCACCGCGGTAGTGATCGTTCCATTCGGAGAAAGGCACCGGGAAGTTGCCGGTCTGCCAGCCGCCCGGGCCCACGTCCCAGGGCTCGGCGATGAGCTTGGTGTTGGCCAGGATGTCGTCGGTGGCCATCGCGATGAGGAGCGGGTGCATCGGGCTGAAGCCGGTGGAGAAACGCCCGAGCGTGGCCGCCAGGTCGAAGCGGAATCCGTCCACGCCCATGTCGCGCGCCCAGTAGCGCAGCGAGTCCATCACCATCTGGATGGTCTTGGGGTGGTCCATGTTCATCGTGTTACCGGTGCCGGTCATGTCGATGGTTTGGACGGGGCGCGAGGAGGTGTGGCGGTAGTACATGTCGGAGTCCAGGCCTCGCCACGACAGGGAGGGGCCGGCGTCGCCGCCCTCGCACGTGTGGTTGTAGACGACGTCGAGGATGACCTCGATGCCGGCCTTGTGCAGGAGGGAGACCATGCCGCGGAACTCGTCGACGACGGCCTGGGCGCCGCCTGTGCGCGACTCGGCGGTCGCGTAGGAGGGTTCGGGGGCGAAGAAGGACAGCGTCGAGTAGCCCCAGTAGTTCGTCAGGCCGCGCTCGGTGAGGAAAGGTTCGTCGCACTTGGCGTGGATGGGCAGCAGCTCCACGGCGCTTACCCCCAGGTCCTTGAGGTAGGAGACCGAGGCCGGGTGCGCCAGGCCCGCGTAGGTGCCGCGCAGAGGCTCGGGAACGCCGGGCATGTTCTTGGTGAAGCCCTTGACGTGGATCTCGTAGATGACGGTCGTCTCCCACGGCGTCTGGGGCTTGGGGATGATCGGGAACGAGGGCTCGACCACGACCGAGCGCGGCATGTAGGGAGCGGAATCGATGGGGGAGCGATGCATCGGGTATTCCGACGGGTACAGATCCTCGTCCACGCAGTGCGCGTAGACGCCGGGCTTCATGTCGACGACGCCGTCGAGGCCTCGACCGTAGGGGTCGAGCAGGAGCTTGTGGGAGTTAAAGAACTTGCCGCCGTCGGGGTCCCACGTGCCGTGTGCGCGGAAACCGTATCGCGTGCCCGCGCCGTAGCCCGGGATGTGGCCGTGCCACACGCCCGTCTTGGGGCCCATGAGGGCATAGCGCGTCTCAGCCCCGGCCTCGTCGAAGATGCACATGTCCACGCCGGAGGCGCCACGGGCGATCACCGCCACGTCGAGGCCGTCGCCCGCAGAGTGGACACCCAGACGGGTGGGCAGCGGGTTGGGTTCGGTGACGCGCCTTGTGGGTGTGTGGGACGAGCCGGATCGCTCGGACATATTAGGGGTGCCTCTTCTTGCTGAATGACGGATAGAGTCATTGCCTCGCGGATAAAGCTAACTCCCATCATACGGGACCGTGAACAGGCTGGTCGGATTGGTGGGATAAAAGACCTATGAGGAGTCGCATGCGGGCGGCGGTTGATTCGTGCTCGAGTGTGGGTTGCGACTGTGGTGTGCGACGGTGAGGTGACACTCATATGGGCGAGCCGCGAGGAATGTGGCACGCTAGAAGTCATGAGAATTGTCGTGTGTGTGAAGCATGTCCCGGACATGCAGTCCGAACGCCGTTTTGAGGGCGGCCGCCTGGTGCGCGGTGAGGACGATGTGCTCAACGAGCTGGACGAGAACGCCATCGAGGCAGCCGTCCAGCTGAAAGAAGCCGAGGAAGACGCCGGCCGCGAGGCCGAGGTCATCGCCCTGACGATGGGCCCCGAGGACGCCGAGGACGCGCTCATGCGCGCCCTGCAGATGGGCGCGGACCGCGCCTTCTTAGTCTCCGACGAGTTCCTCGAGGGCTCCGACGTCATCACGACCGCGTCGGTGCTGTCCGTCGCGATCGCGAAGATCAGCGAGGAATGTGGCCCCGTCGACCTGGTCGTCACCGGCATGGCGTCGCTGGATGCGATGACTTCCATGCTGCCCGGCGCCCTGGCCGCCAAGGCACACATGCCGCTGCTGGGCCTGGCCCGTACCCTGAGCGTCGCGGACGGCGCCGTCACGATTGAGCGCTCCGTTGACGGCTACACCGAGACGCTGCGCGCCGCGCTGCCCGCCGTCGTCTCCGTCACCGACCAGATCAACGAGCCTCGTTACCCGGCCTTCGCCGCGATGAAGGCCGCCCGCAAGAAGCCCCTCGACCAGTGGGGTATTGACGACCTCGTCGAGGTTCCCGGTGGTGAGGCCCTCGTTATGCGCCGTGCGCTGACCTCCGTGACTTTCAGCGAGGAGAACGTGCGCGACGGTTCCGGCACGATTATTCAGGACGCCGGCGAGGGCGGGCGCGCGCTGGCCGACTACATTCTTTCGGTGGTGAAGTGACATGACGCAGCAGATGAGTTCCCCGATCCTCGTCCTGGCAGACCAGTCCGGGGCGCACCTGACTTCCCTGGCTCGCCAGGCTCTCACGCTGGCGTCGTCCCTGACATCCGGCGACGTGGTGGCTCTCTCCGTGGCATCCGCCCCCGACGCGGCCGCGCTGGCCGAGCTGGGTGCGACCCGCCTCCTGCACGCGGACCTGGGTCCCTCCGGTCATTCCTCGGTGGTCGCCTCCGACGCGGTCATCGCCGCGCTGGGCACCGACTCGTTCGGCCTGGTGCTGCTGTGTTCCGACTACCGCGGTCGTGAGATCGCCGGGCGCGTCGCCGCCCTGACCGAGGCCGGCGTCATCTCGGGTGCCGCCTCCGTTTCCTTCGACGGCGGCGTCCTTCAGGTCGGCAAGACCGCTCTGGGTGGCTCCTGGTCGATGGGCATCGTGCTCGAGGGCCAGACCCCCATCGTTGGCATCGCCTCCGGAATCATCGACGAGGCCCCCGTCGCCTCGCCCGTCTCCCTGACCCCCGAGCCCCTCGCGGTCGAGCTGAGCCCCGAGGCCAGCGCAGTCGAGGTGGTCTCCAGCGTGGCCGACGAGGAAGAGGGCGTGTCCCTGACCGACGCCTCAACCGTCGTGTGCGGTGGCCGCGGCGTGGACGGCGACTTTGGGCTGGTTCAATCCCTCGCGGACGTCCTCGGCGGCGCCGTGGGTGCGACCCGCGTCGCCTGCGACGAGGGCTGGGCGCCCCGTAGCGAACAGATCGGCCAGACCGGCCTGACCGTCACCCCCAACCTCTACATTGGCCTGGGCGTCTCCGGCGCCATTCACCACACGGTGGGCATGCAGTCCGCCGCCCACATCGTTGCCGTGTGCGACGACCCGGATGCCCCGATCTTCGAGATCGCGGACTTCGGCGTGGTCGGTGACGTGAGCGAGGTCGTCCCCGCCGCCCTGGCGATCATCGAGGAGGCGCGCTCCCAGGCGTGAGTGTCTACCTCGACCACGCGGCCACGACGCCGCTGCGCGAGTGCGCGCTCGACGCGTGGACGCGCGTCCAGCGCGACCTGGCCCAGGCCCCCGGCAACCCCGCCGCTCTCCACTTCGGAGGGCGGCGGGCCCGTCGCATGCTCGACGACGCGCGCGAGCAGGTCGCGGCCGCACTGGGGGCCGACATTCACGAGGTCGTCTTCACCTCCGGGGCCACCGAATCCGACGCGCTGGGTGTCGTGGCGGCAGCCCGGGGCACGCGCGCGCGCGAGGAGTCCCGGACCCTCATCGTCGTCTCGGGCGTCGAGCACGACGCCGTCGCCCACCAGCGTGAGGTCGCGTGCCGTGACGGGTTTGACTGGGAGGTTCTGCCGGTGGATGCCGGCGGCCTGTCGGTATTGCCCGTGGTTTCTGGCCACGACGCGCCGCCGTCGTGGGACGGTCGCCTCGCGGTCGCCTCCATGGCCCTCGTGTCCTCAGAGATCGGCACCATTCAACCGGTCGCCGACTGTGTCGCGCTCGCGCACCGGGCAGGCGGCCTCGTCCACAGCGACGCCGCCCAGGCCCTGTCGACCGTGGACGTCTCCTTTGCGGGCCTCGGACTGGACCTCATGAGCGTCGGCGGTCACAAGGTCGGAGCCCCTGCCGGGATCGGTGCGCTGCTCGTCCGGCGCGGCATCCCGATGGTGACCGACCGCCCGGGAGGCGGACACGAGCGCTCGATCCGTTCGGGAACCCCCGACGTCGCGGGCGCGTGCGCCTTCGCCGCCGCGCTCACCGAGGTCGTCTCCGAGCGCGCCGCCTTCGCCGCCCGCGCTGCCGACCTGCGCGCGCACCTGTTGGCCCACCTGCCCGACGGGGTGTCCCCGACGGTGGGGGAGTCGGCCTCGTGCCCGGCGATCATCCACCTGTCCCTGCCCACCGCCCGCCCCGAGGCCGTCCTCATGGCCTTCGACATGGCCGGCATTGCGGTGTCCGCGGGGTCCGCGTGCCACGCGGGTGTCACTCGTCCCTCCGATATCGTCATGGCGATGGGGCGCACGGAAGAGCAGGCGCTCGGCGTCCTGCGTGTCTCCCTTGGACGCGAGACGACCCGCGACGATATCGACGCCTTCCTGTCCGCTCTGCCCGCCGCGATGCGAGCGGGCGCAGCCCTGGACGGCGTCGCCCACGTGCGCAACGAACGAAACGAGGAGCGCTGAGCATGCGAGTCCTGGCAGCACTGTCCGGTGGCGTGGACTCCGCAGTCGCCGCCGCGAAAGCGGTCGAGGCCGGCCACGAGGTGGTCGGCGTCCACATGGCCCTGTCCTCCCAGCCGCAGGAGTGTCGCATTGGCTCGCGCGGATGCTGTTCCATTGAGGACGCCGGGGACGCGGCCCGTGCCGCCGAGATCGTCGGCATCCCCTTTTACGTGTGGGACCTGGCGAGCGAATTCGAGCAAACTGTCATCACCGACTTCGTCGAGCAGTACCGGGCCGGGCGCACCCCCAACCCGTGCGTGCGCTGCAACGAGTTCGTGAAGTTCCGTGAGCTCGCCGCCCGCGCCCGCGCCCTCGGCTTCGACGCGGTGTGCACTGGCCACTACGCGGCCATCGTGGACGGAGCGGCCGGCCCCGAGTTGCACCGCGGCGCCGACAGCCTCAAAGACCAGTCCTACGTGCTGGCCGTCATGGGACCTGAGGAACTGACCCGCGTCGTCCTGCCGCTCGGCGACGCGCCCAACAAGGCGTGGGTGCGCGCCGAGGCGGAGCGCCTGGGCCTGGGCGTGTCCAACAAGCCGGACTCCTACGACATCTGCTTCATCCCCGACGGGGACACGCAGGGCTTCCTGCGCGCCCACCTGGGTGCCTCCGAGGGCGACATCGTCACCCCCGACGGCGAGGTGCTCGGCCGCCACGAGGGCTATTGGAACTATACGGTGGGCCAGCGCAAGGGCCTGGGCATCGGCTCTCCAGCCCCCGATGGGCGCCCCCGCTACGTCCTCGAGACCAGGCCGGAGACGAACCAGGTCGTGGTCGGCGCCTCCGAGTTGCTGTCTATCTCTCGCATCTCGGCGACGGACGCCGTCTGGCTTGCATCCGACGACGACGGGTCGGAGGCGACCAACCTCTTCGTGCAGCTGCGCGCGCACGGCACACCCATTCCCGTCGCGTCGCTGACGCGGGATTGGGATGCGGGGACCATCAGCGTCGTGCTTGAGGGGAGCGCGCGCGGGGTGGCCCGGGGCCAGTCGATGGTCGTTTACCGGGGGAGTCGAGTGCTCGGCGAGGGGACCATCAACGCGACCGCGCGCTGAGGTGAACGTTCGCTTGCCTCGTGCCTGCGCGCGTTCGGACGTGGCCGCGCCCATCGGCTAGACTTGGGTGCGCGCGCGAGTGGCGGAATTGGCAGACGCGCTGGATTTAGGTTCCAGTGTCTTTGACGTGTGGGTTCGAGTCCCATCTCGCGCACAATGTTCGAACCGGGTCGCCCAGGGACAGTGGCGGTCGATACACTGTGGTCATGAGCGCTTTGGAGATTGGCCAGAAGGCCCCCGACTTTACTGCCCACACCACCCAGGGGACCCTGTCCCTGTCGGATCTGCTCGCCGCTTCCTCGCGCGGCGTCGTCGTGTACTTCTACCCGAAAGCCTCGACGCCGGGTTGCACGAAGGAGGCCTGCGACTTCCGAGATTCGCTCGCCTCGCTGCAGGGAGCGGGCTACTCCGTTATCGGGGTGTCTGCTGATTCGATGGCCGCCCTCGAGCGTTTCACGGAGAAGCAGTCCCTGACCTTCCCGCTCGCCTCCGACCCGGATCATGAGATTCTCGAGGCCTGGGGTGCGTGGGGCGAGAAGAAGAACTACGGGCGCACCTATGTCGGTATCATCCGTTCGACCGTGGTCGTCAGCCCCGACGGCACGGTGGCTCTGGCCCAGTACAACGTCAAGGCGACCGGTCACGTCGCGCGCCTGCGCAAGGCCCTCGGGATTGACTAACCCTGTTGCTTCCTGAGTAATCGACAAGTATGCTTGTTCGACAAGTGCAAGTGTTTTGTTGATGGAGGGGCTATGAAGGCAGCAACGCCGGACGCGTATCGAGTCGACGCAGGCGCGGACACTCGCGACTATCCCGGCGGCGTCGCCACGCGGCTGAGCGAACAGCCCTCCCTTCCGGGTCGTTTCTCGGGTCCGGCGGCCCCGGCCTCGGTCGTTACCGCCCCGACGCCCGTCATTCGACGCACGCGCACGCCAGCTCCCACTCCCAAACCTGCGACCGTGATGGAAGCGCCGCAGGTGGGTGCCATTGCCCCCGCGGTTGAGCGCACCGTCATCGCCGTCGTGCCGCCCAACGGTCAGGCTGCGCCAGCTCCCGCGCCCACCCAGGACGCGGCGCCGCGCACGACCAGCGCGCCCGAGTCTCGTCATCCCGCGCCCGCCCAGGACGCGGCGCCGCGCACGACCAGCGCGCCCGAGCCTCGTCATCCCGCGCCCGCTGCTGCCCGTCCTGCCGCCGAGTCCGCCGCCGTGCGCGGTGTCGAACCCGCTGCTGCGCGTAGCGCCGAGTCTGCCGCCGCGCCGAGGCCTGCCGACGCGGACGCAGCGCCAGCCGTTCCGACCAGCCGATTCGCCCCCGACGCCGATCTTACGGCCGACCAGCGCAGCTTTGCCTCGCGCCCGCAGGCCGCCCCCGCGCGGGAATACGCCCACTTCGACGAGCAGGTCGTCTCCGGGTTCGACCGTCCCCAGGATGAAGAGAGTGACTTCTCTGTCAGTGAGGGTGGCCGGGGGGTCCCCTCTCGCGCAGATGTCGCGCTCAGTCGACGAGCCGCTCACGCGCACAGGCTCGTCTCTGCCGACCAGGCGTACACGCGCGCCACCGAGCCCCAGGGGCGAGGTCGGGGCGATGCCCTCGCCTCCGGCGGTGACGATGAGAGTGTCGACCGCCTGCCCCTGCGCCGCGACCTTCCTCGTCGCAAGAAGCGCTCGCGCCGAGGCCTGGTCATGTTTCTCCTCGGCTTCGTGTCTGCCCTCCTGCTCGTGGCGGTGTTCGTTGCCGTGCTGTACATGTCGCGCTCGTCCGGGGTTTCTTCGCGAGGTGTTGTTGGTTCTGCTGGCAGCGTGTTTGTTGGCTCTGTGGATGCCTTTGGGGGGCTTAGTGGTGACATGGTCTTTCGTTGTTGTTAGTGTCTTCGCTGCCGTTTGTGTGAACCTCGGGGTGTGCGGGTTGGTGTGAAGGCTTCGGAAGTAGTTGCGTGGTTATCGTCTGATCATTGCGACGGTTGGTCGTGACAATATGTTGGTCGTGCCTAGAGGTGATGTGAGGCCGATGGGATGTGCGGTTTGCATGTGTCACGTCGCTGGCATTGCGAATATCCTTGCTTTTTGAGTAATCCCAGCGTATGATTGGCGAGTAATCAACAGGTTCCCGCCAATGGAGGACTCATGGGAGCACATACGCCAGACGCATATCGGTATCGTGGCGGCCAGCCTGCATGGGAGTATCCGCGACCGGGAGGAAACGAATCTTCTTCGGCGCTGAGTGCGCGCAATGCGAGGCGTCGTGTGCCGAATGAGGATCGCGCGTCGCAGGCGCTGCAATCAAGTCCTTTCGCTCCCCGTGAGCAGCAGGCGGCGCCCGAGAGGGAATACGCGCATTACGACGAGCCCTCTGTTGAGCTGGCTCGCGACTCGTCTCGGTATGGCGGCCGTCGGCGAGGTGAGGAACGCTCTTATAGAGACCGCGAGGGTATTGCATTCTCTGCGGCTCCTGCGAGGCCGGCTCCGCGCCTCGTGTCCGTCGATCAGATGTACGTGCCCGCCGAGGAAGTCGAGGAGGCGCGTCGACGTCACGTTCTGGCCTATCACTATGAACAGGCGGATACCCGTTCGGAATCCCGCGAGGCTCCCCGTAAGAAGCGGCGCTGGAAACTTGGGCTCGGAATGTTCGTCCTTGGATTCATTGCTGGAATCTTCGCTACCGTTGCCTCGGTCGTTGCTCTGGCCATGCTGGTCGGTGGTCAGAAACAAGAGTTTGCTACTGCTGTCTCTGCCTGTAAGGCAGCTCCTCATGCGACGGTGGCAGCTGACGGGTCCAGCCTGGTGATGAATACCTTTGGCAACAAGCAGCCGGGAATGAGTGTCGTCACGCTCAGTTGCGTTCTTCGGGAGTTGGATGCTCCCGAGTCGCTCATGCAACGCATGGAGACGACGCGGGCAATCGATGGTACTCGGGAAGAGACATGGGGCTCCTACAGGGCAACGTGGACATATCACCCGGACCAGGGGCTTAACGTTGTCATTAGCGCTCGATAGGAACTCTTGCGCCGCTGGTCGCGCGGTCACGTCCTGAGACTGAGTCCGCAAGCGTCACAATGCCGCCGTAGAATCGGCGCGTATTTCAACGCGTGAAGGAGTCTCTCGTGTCTGATTCGCAGCCCGCGGCCCCCGCCGTTCCCGTCGGGGACGATACCGCACTGGCCATCCGAGGCCTCGTCAAGATTTATGGCAACCTCATCGCCGTCGCGGACCTCTCCCTCGACATTCCCACCGGGTCCTTCTACGGGATCGTCGGCCCCAACGGCGCCGGCAAGACCACGACGCTGACAATGGCGACCGGCCTGCTCACCCCCGACCGCGGCACCGCCTACGTGCACGGCGTCGACGTGTGGGGCGACACGCAGCGGGCGCGCGGCCTCCTCGGAGTCATGCCCGACGGCATGCGCCTCCTCGACCGACTCTCTGGCCCCGACTTCCTCGTCCACGTCGCCATGCTCCACGGGCTGGACGCCTCCACCGCCCGCGAGCGCGCACACGAGCTCCTCGCAGCCCTTGATCTGGCCGAGGCGGGCAAGAAGCTGATCGGCGACTACTCGGCGGGTATGACCAAGAAGATCGCGCTGGCCGCCGCCCTCATTCATTCCCCGCGCGTCCTCGTCCTGGATGAGCCCTTCGAGGCCGTGGACCCCGTTTCCGCGGCCAACATCCGCCAGATCCTCACCGACTACACCCGCCGGGGTGGCACCGTCATCCTGTCCTCGCACGTGATGGCGACCGTCCAGCAGCTGTGCACGCACGTCGCCATCATCGACAAGGGGCGCGTGCTCGTCGCCGGAACCACCGACGAGGTCGCCCAGGGCGGCGACCTGGGGGAGCGCTTCACCTCCCTGGTCGGCGGCGTCCACTCCGAGGAAGGCCTGTCGTGGTTGGGCAACTGATTCGCCTCAAGCTCCGCATCATCTGGAACACGGTTCGCCGCCAGACTGCCGTGCTGGTGCTGGCCGCCCTCGGCGTCCTGTACTTCGGTGGCATCTATGCGTCCGTGCTCGTGGGGGCAGCGTTCCTCGCCCGATCCGACGAGGCCGACCTGGCAACGCCGTTCCTTCCCATCGTGGGTCCCGTTGTCGTCGTCCTGTGGCTGATCCTGCCCATTGCGTTTGCCTCGATGGACAACTCACTCGATCCCGTGCGCCTGTCGCCCTACGTGGGGCCGAGCAAGCGACTGGGGGCGGCACTGGTCGCCGCGACCGCTGTGGGGCCCGGCGGCGTCATGTCCGCCATGGCGCTTCTCGTTCCCGTGTGGTTTGCGTTGTGGCGCGCCCAGTGGCTTGAGGCCCTCGGGTGGCTACTCGCAGGTATCGTCACACTTCCTCTCGCGGTCCTGTGGGCGCGTGCGGTCGGCACCTGGTTCGCGGTGCGCCTGGATAGCTCGGGCAAGAAGGACGCCGTCACGATGCTCGGCTTTATCGCCTTTTTCGTGGTGCTGACCCCGCTGGGCTACTGGATGAAGCTCCTGTCGGATAACTTCTCGGTGGAGCTGTTCCATGCGGGGTTGAACGTCGCGCTGTGGTCGCCCGTTGGCGCTCCCTTCGGCGTTGTTGTCTCCCTGCTCGAGGGGGCGTGGGGTGCCGCCGGCATCCGCGCCCTCGTCACGCTGGCCACGGCTGTTGTCGGCTGGCGTGTCTGGTTGGCCGTCCTGCGTCCCGTCATGAGCGGCTACGCGGGTGAGATCAGTGCCGACGCGCAGAGCGCGATCGACGAGGGACGCCACCTCATCGACGAGTCCGCCGAGGAGGACGCACGAGGACAGCGCACCGCGCAATCTCGAGCGGCTGGCCTGCGCAGCGTCGACACCTTCACGCGCCTCGGCCTCGGCGTGCGCTCGGCGTCTCTGGCGGCGCGCACGCTGCGCTACTGGATCGTGGATCCGCGCCTCAACATGAATATGGTGTTCGCTATTCTCTTCCCGATCATCGGGGTGCTCTTGGGGCGCGTGGCGGTCGATGGGCAGCAGGTGCTCTTCACGGGGATCTTCCTCTACCTCGTGCCCGTGACCATGGGCCTGAGCGTGGGAGCGCTCATGCAATACGATTCGACGGGTGCCTGGATCGTCATCTCCTCGGGGATGAGCGGCCGGGAGGAACGTCGCGGGCGCCTCGTCGGTTCCCTCGTCGTCTTCGTGCCCCAGGCGCTCGGATACCTCATCCACGACGCCATCACGAGGGCTGGTGCGTCCGACTTCGTCTTCCACCAGGTGATGGGCATCGTCCTCTTCTCGGGCGCGGCCGCAACGACCCTCGTCGTGAATGCGCGCTGGGTGTACCCGGTACAGCCGCCGGGTACGTCCCCGCTCGCGACGAAGGGGACCGGCTCGTTCCTGTTGACGATGCTGATGCAGCTCGCGGGATTCGCGGGCACCGCAGTCTTGCAGATCCCTTCCTATGTGCTGATCGCGCTGTCTTCGTTCGGCCTGGTCCCGTTCTGGGTCGCTTACGTGGTCGCCCTGCCCTGGTCGGTGCTCATCCTGGAGGGAGCAGTGCGTGTCGGCGGGCGCGTGTGGGACCGGTACTCGGTGGCCGCGCTGACGACGATTCGCAGCTGGCCGGGGCACTGAACTCGCCTCACCTGGATGTACGAGGCCGGGGTTGCCCGCGTGGGTGCTCCGGCCTCGTTCTCAGTGCTCTACGCGTGGGGCGAAGCGCCTGGTGGCGGCGTGTGTGGGTGCTGCCGGTGGGGGAGAGGTGGGCGGACTCTGACCAGTGATGCGCCGTGCAGCGTCGTGACAGATCGGCGCGATTCGAGACTCGAATACAAGACAGGAATGTGGATACCCGGTAAGGTGGTGGGTGTAACCTGACCATGAAAGGACAACGTCCATGCATGCCCCATCGATCGTGCGCGTCGGCGCTGCCGCGGCTGTCTTGAGCCTCGCCGCGATCCCCAGTGCCCTGCAGGTCCCAGCCTACGCGGCAGACGTCGCGGGACCGGCAACCTGCTACCTTGCCGATGAAAACGGCACCATTATCGAACCCCGCCAGGAGTACACTCCGCGCGAAGGCGCCGGTGGGCTCCCCATGCTTCCCAGTCCCGTCGTCGCCGGCCAGTACACGCTGGAAGTGAGCGCTCCCGCAATGAACTTCGATCCGGATCAGCCCGACTTGCACTTTGCGTGCCAGGTCTTCTACTCATCCCTCGGTAAGGTTCGTCTCGTTGATGCCGACGGCACCGTGCACGCGGCACAGCCCTATGCCAACGATCAGAATGACCCGTCGCGCGCCGCCGCGACGGCCATCCCGGCAATCCCTGCCGGCTACGAGATTGTCCCCGGCCAAAACGTCTTCGGCCTTGATACCGGCGCTGGGACAGTCGACCCCAACAACCCCGCCGACGCGCGCGCCGTGGGTGCGAACACCGACATCCTGATCCGCAAGGTGGCGAATAATCCGACACCCGAGCCGAGCTCTACGCCTTCGACGCCCGCGCCCTCCACGCCTTCGACGCCCGCGCCCTCCACGCCTTCGACGCCCGCGCCCTCCACGCCCGCGACGCCCGCGCCCACTCCCTCGGTGACTTCGACGCCCGCGCCTTCCACGCCCGCGACGCCCGCGCCCACTCCCTCGGTGACTGTGACACCCGTGCCTTCGGCCCCCGCGACGCCCGCCCCCACTCCCTCGGTGACTGCGACGCCCGTGCCTTCGAGACCCGCGACGCCCGCGCCTTCCACGCCCGCGACGCCCGCGAAGCAGACGCCTGCTCCGAAGCTCGCACGCACGGGCACGGTCGCGGGAGGCTTCGCCGGTGCGGCGGCCCTCCTCGGCCTCATCGGCGCTGGCGTGATCGCCCTGCGCAGGTACCGCGCCTGATAGCAGAGGCCAGTTGAGGAAGTTTGCATAGGTTTTCGCCTGACGCGATGCGAACGTCGCTCGGGCGTATCGCGTGAGGCCGAGGCCGGGGTTACCCACGAGGTGCCCCGGCCTCGTCGTCTGCGACGCACTCACCATCGCGCGCAGTCGACGTGTGCCGGCGACTCAACGATCTACCCGCGAGCGACAAGCTCTCGGTCTTGCTGTGCGCTCGCGCGTTAACCCGATGGCAGGGGCGCACAGGCGCACAATAGAGGGTCCACGTGCGCGTTGGT
>ERZ772999.892-NODE-892-length-18336-cov-31.590449_pt1 | contig 18336 bp, 18 predicted proteins | sample MGYA00511467_ERZ772999 | MGnify/ENA primary metagenome ERZ772999 (study PRJEB29015, sample SAMEA2738064) | human oral metagenome | biome: human oral; feature: human-associated habitat; material: saliva | place: China | collected 2218 ... | reverse complement strand
GCTCGAGCATGGATTCGCTCGGCCACCGAAGTGACTTAGCCCCGAGGCTTCTCGAGTGAGAAGCCGTATCCCAGCTTGGGGATTGGGTCCCCCGCTTCTGCCATTCTGGGTAGACGTTCATCGAAGCGTTGGCAGAACTCAGCGGAACCGCTTCGACGGTGCCCTCTTACGTTGAGGATTTGGGCACAGAAATGAGAATACACAGAAAACTCCCAGTTGTCATCTCTCTCGGGCTTAAATTTCGGCGTTTCACCCCTGGGTGAATACTTGATAGCGCAAGCACCCAAGCTCCGATTGACGCGACTCCTAGACGCCACTTAATGGCCCCGACTAGGTATTTCATAAGGATGCACATTCTTTTTAAGGGCGCCACTGCCCCTTAAGAACGGGATTCAAAACTCTTAAAAATGCACCTCGTCTCTTTAAATCGATCTCCCAGAAAACAGTGTTATCCCCCCTCTGAGGCCTCCCACACGACCGAAAAACGCGAAAAATGCACTCTTCTGCAGTTGCCAAGGCCATGGATAGAGGAGTATAAGCACGCGCACGCGAGCCCACGGGCGGCACAGAGCGCTACGGAAACCGTAAACAGTGGAGGCGGCGCCTTCCCCGCGCGGGGAAGGCGCCGCCTCCACAGCTGTTTAATTACGTCTACAGGGCGCTGGCGCGCTTCACGACGATTGCGTTTGCCACGTCCATATCCAGGGACAGGGTATCGTCCTCTCCGTCGGCGTGAACGATCACGTCATCATTCTGGCCGGCCACAACCGACACCGAGGCGCCGTAGACGATGCCCGCATCCGCCAGAAGCTTCAGCAGTTCAACGTCGGTCTGAATGGACTCGGGGAAACGGGAAATCGTGAAACGGTCCTCGGGGCCCGAATCGCGAGCGGCCAGAGACATCGGCACGGTGCGCTCGTCGTTCTTCTCGCTCTCAATGCCCAGCTCTTCCAGACCGGGAATGGCGTTGCCGTAGGGGGAGAACTTCGGCTCGTGCAGCATCTGCAGGATGCGCTTCTCGACCTTATCGCTCATGACGTGCTCCCAGCGGCAGGCCTCTTCGTGCACATACTCGAGGTCCAGGCCAATAATATCGGAAAGCAGACGCTCAGCCAGGCGGTGCTTGCGCATCACCTCGACGGCCTTCTGGCGGCCCTCGTCGGTCAGCTCCAGGTGGCGGTCAGGCTCAACGGTGAGCAGTCCGTGCTTCTCCATGCGGGCCACAGTCTGGGAAACGGTCGGGCCGGAGTGCTCCAGACGCTCGGCGATGCGCGCGCGCATGGGGACGATGCCCTCTTCCTCCAGTTCGAGAATAGTGCGCAAGTACATCTCTGTGGTGTCGATAAGGTCAGTCATTATCTCTCCAGCCATCAGCGCGACAGTGCGTAGGTAGCCCTGCCTAAGTCGTTAGTTTACTCAATAAACCATTATGTACCCTTTGGGCGGTTTTTGCCACGAGACAGCCCCGCGAGTTGCCCAGCGCGAACAGCCGGCACCCCGCGGGGCTCCTTAAATCTCTATGGTGGTGGCTCTACTCGGAGACGCTGCCCTCAGACCCCTCGGAGTCCCGGTCGGAATCCAGAGAAACCTCAGCGGCCTCGGCGGGTGCAGTCTCGGTACCCTCTTCTGCACTCTCCGCGCTCTCCTCCGAGGCTGCGGTGGCGGCCTCAGAGCCCTCGGCCTTTTCCTCAGCTTTCTTCTCGGCGGGTGCCTCCGAAGAATCGGACGAAGAATCCTGCTCCAGGTCCTCGGGACGCACGCGGTCAGCCCACGGCACCCAATCCGGGGCGATGAGCGCATCGTCACCGGGCAGCAGGCCCACCTCACAAATCGTAGCGACCTTCGAGCGCGGGGCGCGGGAGAGGGTCGCAAACCAGAACCAGCCGCGGTACCCGGGCATCGTGCACTCGAAGAGGTGGGTGCTCAGGCGCTCCTCCTCGGGACGCACGTGGTGCACCAGACCAATATTGTGGTCGGGGGTAATCTCGCGGACGCCCTGCAGCGCCACGTCCTTGGCCGCCGCCAGGATCTCATCCACCTTGGAGGTGCGACGGGCCTTGTGCGGAACGCCCAGGGAGGGTTCGCCCGGATCCTCAGCCGGCGCGGAGAAAGGGTCGTTAGAAGTATCAGTGGGGGTCCGGGAAGATTCGGCTTCCTCGGCGGCCTCATCCGCAATCTTCTGCGCGGTCTCTACTTCCTCAGGTACAGCACCATCCACCGAGGTCTCGGCCTCCTCCGGGGCGGCAGCGGGCAGAGCGCCATCTGCGGGAATATCGGGGGCGGGCACGGTTTCGGGGAGCAGTTCATTCACCTGTTCAGACATACCCCTATTAAAGCATCTCGCGTACACGAACACCTCGGGGGACCCCCTAAGCTTCACAAACGCTGTGAATTTGGGGCTCAAACCCCCTATTCTGGGGCTTTGCTATCAGAGAGCTGGGCACAAGCTGATACGGTTAATTTTATGAGTAACACCTCCGTAGAGACCCAGCACAGCAGTTCAGACCGGGCGTCCGCGCCTCTGCCCTACGCCCGCGCCATTCGTTGGCTGGGCGCAGGAGGCGGTATTCTCGCCCTCCTCTGCCTGCTCAGCGGAATCGTTATGCTCCTCATGAAGTGGGCCGGGGCCACTCCGCCCGCCGCTATGAGCCAGATTCCGCTAGTGCTTCTGCCCGTCGCATTCATCGCGCTGATGGTTGCGCTCGGCCTGGCAGTTCTGCGGCGCTCTAAAGCCTAACCACACACTATTGCACACGCTGCATTTCTCTACTCACCGACAGATCACCTTCCTGCCCTTCAGAACGAAAGATAAAGAGTATGTCTGCTGAAGCCAAGCTCCTCGTCGTTGATGACGAATTCAATATTCTTGAACTACTCGCCACTTCCCTGCGCTTCGCCGGTTTTGAGGTCGTCACCGCCGGCAACGGCCGCGACGCCCTCGAGAAGGCCAACACCGAGTCTCCCGATCTGATTGTCCTCGACGTCATGATGCCCGGCATGGACGGCTTCGAGGTGGCCCGCCGCCTGCGCGAGCTCGGAAGCACCGTCCCCGTCCTCTTCCTCACCGCGAAGGACGCCACCGAAGACAAGGTCACCGGCCTGGGTGCCGGCGGCGACGACTACGTGACCAAGCCCTTCTCGCTGGACGAGGTGATCGCCCGCATCCGCGCCATCCTGCGCCGCAGCCGCGCCGTCCAGGACGAGGACGATGCCGTTCTGCGCGTCGACGACCTGAGCCTGAACGTGGATACCCACGAGGTATTCCTCGGCGAGGAAGAAATCGATCTCTCCCCCACCGAGTTCAACCTGCTGCACTACCTGATGCTCAACGCCAACCGTGTGCTGTCCAAGGCGCAGATTCTCGACCACGTGTGGGAGTACGACTTCAACGGTGACTCCTCGATCGTCGAGTCCTACATCTCGTACCTGCGCCGCAAGATTGACAACAACCGCGAAAACCACGAGCCGCTCATCCACACCAAGCGCGGTGTGGGCTACATGATTCGCGGTTCCCGAGGCTAACGTGGCGCTCAAACCCCTCGATCGCATCCCCCTCTCGCTTTCCCTGCGCACGCAGCTGGTGCTGGTGACCTCCATGCTCATCGCTCTGGCGATTGCCGTCACCAGCCTCGTGGCTATCTCTGCCCTGCGCGCCCAGATGGTGCACCAGCTGGACGAAGAGATGAAGACCAGCGCACCGGCACTGGTGCAGCTGGCCACCGTGCGACCTTCCGGCAAGCAGGAGGGGTCGCTCAGCACCTACCGCGTCTACCTGCTCGATAAGGACGGCAAGGTGCTGTACTCGCTCAGCTCCGAGCACGACGAGCAGGCCGGCGAACCCACCCTGAACGGTTGGACCGCTGAGAAGGTGCGCAAGCAGAACGAGGAGGGCGTGACCGTTGGCTCCTCCAGCGGTTCCGCCGACTGGCGTCTACTTGCCGTGCCAATTGAGGCGAACGACTCCTCGGGATTGACCGAGGCGAGCTCCCTCATCATCGCGATGCCGCTCAAGCAGACCAACCAGGTGGTCGCCCTGGTCGGCGTGCTCACCTTCGCGTTTGGACTCGCCACCCTAGCCTCCGCCATCGCCATGACGTGGGTGATTGTGACGCGTACCTTCGAGCCGCTCGCGCGCGTTGAGCAGACCGCCGCCAAGATTGCCGCCGGCGACCTCTCCCAGCGTATCGAGGACTACAACCCGAACAACGAGATCGGTAACCTCGCCATCTCGCTGAACACCATGCTCGCCCAGATTGAGGCGCTCTTTAAGGCCCGAGAGAAGAGCGAGGCGAAGATGCGGCGCTTCGTGGGCGACGCCTCCCACGAGCTACGCACCCCGCTGGTGAGTATCCGCGGTTACTCGGAGCTCTACCGCCAGGGTGCGCTTCCCACCGAGGAGGCGGTCGGCACCGCCATGAGCCGCATCGAGTCGGAGTCCAAGCGCATGGGCCAGCTCGTCGAGGACCTGCTGACACTGGCCCGCATCGACGAGCGCAGAGAGTCCAAGCTGGCCCCCTTCGACCTGTTCAACCTGGCGGTGGATGCCAGCAACGATGCCTACGCTACGGCCCCCGACCGCGAGGTTTCGCTCGTGGGCCTCAGCGACGATGTTGCCCCCACCTCCGCGCCTGTGCTCGGCGATGAATCGCGCATGCGCCAGGTCGTGGCGAATCTGCTGACCAACGCGATGCGCTACACCCCCGACGGCACACCCTTGGAGATTGCGGTGGGCGTGCGCGAGGAGGTTGCGGGATTCCCTCTGGCTACCCTTGAGGTGCGCGACCACGGCCCCGGTATTCACGGCGAGGATCGCGAGCGCGTCTTTGAGCGTTTCTACCGCACCGACACCTCGCGTTCCCGCGAGACCGGCGGCACCGGTCTGGGCCTGTCCATCGTGGCCGCCATCATCGAACAGCACGACGGCCGAATCCACATTGAAGAGACCCCCGGTGGCGGCGCGACCTTCGTCATCTCGCTACCCTGCTACCCACCGCCCATCTCGGATGAGCAGCTGCTGAACTAGCGGGTGACGTGTCTCCGGCAGCCAGCGGCGTACCGAAACCCAGAAGAAAGCCCCAAAGAAGCCCCCGAGCCTTACGCTCGGGGGCTTCTTCGTGTCCGGAGGGTTCAATCGGTCGGCTCCGGCAGGCACGACCGGGTGTGGACGCACCGCCGGATGGACGCTACGCAAAGGGCGCAACGCAATATTCAACCGAATTCTGAAGGTTCCGTTCGAAATTTTCGGTGCGTTGGAAGCAATCGGGAGGGTTTATCCACAGATTCTCTCATTGAAGCATTTTTAGGTAGTTTAATGCATTTTGAAAGAATACAGTGGTTTTATGCACTCGGGATAGTTCAGAACCCGGGGCAAACCCTCCCAGCGGCAACCCGCCGCACACCACTCTCAAAGGAGAAACCCATGGCACAGTTCAACGTCGATTCTGAGGTCATCGCGGCCAAGAGCGCCCAGGCCAAGTCCTACGTCGCATCCATCACCGCGGATGTCAACGGCATGACCGCTTCCCTGCACGACCTGCAGAGCTCCTGGACGGGCTCAGCATCGGCCAACTTCCAGGGCGTGCTGGATCACTGGCACGCTACCCAGCGCCAGGTCGAAGAATCCATCACCCAGATCAACGAGGCGCTCTCCCGCGCAGGCGTCAACTATGCCGACACCGAGCAGGCCAACGCCTCGATGTTCGTGGGCTAGACAGCCCGCACCCGGTACGCCCCGCCACCGCTGGATGGGCCCCGTGCGCGTGACGTACCAACGGAAAACCCGCCGCACCTCACTATTCGAGGGGCGGCGGGTTTCTCACGTTCTCTTTCCCTCTTTCCCGGTTCTTCCCAGAAATTCTTCCCAATGGTTCTTCTCAGAGGTTCTTCCCGGGGTTGCCGGCGGCGAGCCCTCCGGGAGCTACCGGGTGGGCGCTACGAGGCGGGGGTCTCCTGGCGGAAACGCAGGCGCCACAGGCCGCGCTCGGCGTCGTAATGCCAGATGCTCGAGCGGCTCACGCGACCGCGGGCTGTCGCCACGGCGGCCATGACCAGCACGCTGGACGAATCCAGCACCTGAACACCCTGCTTGAGCGGGGCACCCTGCTGGGTGAAGGCGCGCTCGCGATACTGCAACACCGAGGAACGCGAAACCGACTTGCCGGTGGCGGTCACCCACACCAGACGCTCGTGGAGCAGGGCGTCCAGCTGCGCCGCCTCCATGACGGAGCCGCGGCTTTCGAGTAGTTGTTCTGCGGCGGCGGCATCCTCGGGACGCGGTGCCGCGGGAGCCTGCCGCGTGGAAGGCTGGGTGGCGGGCTCGGAGACAGCGGGGGTGGAGACAGCAGGCGCGGCGGTCTGCACGGAACCGGGGGTCTCCGTGGGCGGCAGGGTCTCTGCGCCCTCGCCCAGCAGCTCGGCGGGATCCACATCGTTCGGGTCGAGGCCGGCGAACTCTTCCAGGCCGGTCAGGTCGTCCTCATCTTCCGCCTGCGCGGCGGAGGCCTGGTTGGCGGTTTCCTGCTGGCGGACCAGGGCCTGGGCATCGCGCTCGGCGGCACGCTCTGCGGCGAGGGCCAGCTGCTCCTTGCGGGTGCGGACCGCCTCCGGGTCGGGCGCATCCACAGCCGAGGCGGGGCGCAGCAGGCCGGACAGGCGCAGGCTCTCCACGCCGCGCTGGGCATTCTCAATCTCGGCGGCGGTGAATTCCTCCACGGGCAGGTGGGCGTCCGCGGAAGACTCGGATGGCGTCAGCTTAGAGAGGGCAACCTCAGAGAGTGCAGGTTCTGTAGCCGGAGCGTTCACAATCGGCACTTCAACAGCCGGAGCCTCCACAGCCGCAGTAGCGGGTTCAGCAGCCGCACCGAAGCCGGGGCCGTGCGCAGGTTCGCGGCCCTCCTGATAGGCGCGCGCGGCACCATTCGCCAGGGAGTCCGCCTTCTCGTTGAGCTCGTGACCGGCGTGGCCCTTCACCCAAATGAACTCGTAGTCGCGGCCGGTCAGCACCCGATCCAGCGCCTCCAGAAGGTCGCGGTTGAGCACGGGCTTGCCGTCAGACTTCTTCCAGCCCTTCTTCTTCCAGCCGGGCATCCACTTAGTCAGCGAGTTAATGACGTACTGGCTATCGCAGTACACGCGCAGCTTCGCCTCCGGGCGGGATGCGGTCGCCTCGAACAGATCCAGAACAGCTTTGAGCTCACCCATATTGTTGGTGCCGTGCGCCCAGCCGCCGCTCGCCCAGTGGTCATCGTCGATATACCATGCCCAGCCCGCCGGTCCGGGGTTGCCCAGCGCCGAGCCGTCTGCGGCGGCAATGATCTCTTGCGTGCTGTTCACGGTACCTTCTTTCTGCGCCGCCCCTCTATTGCGCGGGCGGCAGTCCGTAATGATGTCTGTGATGACTTTACCGCACCGGCGGCGAGGGTGCGTAGCGCGCGGTCAGCACTGTGGACAACCTCAAGTAGCCTCGCAACGCGAATTGCCGTAATGCCGGGCGGGTACACTAAACCTATGAGCTATTCTGCCCCCGAAACACCCAGCGCACAGCGCCCGGAGCGCCCTACCGCCCGTCCGAGCGAGCGCGTGCAGATTTTCGCTCTTCCCACCCGCACCATGTACGGTTCCCTGCGTTTTAGCTGGTTGAGCTACCTGGGTCTTGCCGAGCAGCAGCATGCGGCGCAGTTGCCGACCTCCACGGCGGCGGTCAGCTACCTGAGCACTCAGGCACTCATGCGTGCCATGGCGGCGGCTCGTCTGAATGTGCCGTCGAGCGCCGCTTCTGAGATTGAGGTGGATCGTTCCTGCACCCTGTGCACCAGCGGCAAGAAGCACGGTAAGCCGCGTATTGCGGGCGTGAACTTCAATATGTCGCAGGTAAACCCGCTGGTCGTGGGTGCTTTTAGCCGTAACTGCTCGGCGGTGCTCGGCGTGGATGTTGAGACCCTGGATGCGCGCCTGTTCTCTGGTTTTGCGCGTCTGGCGCTCTCCAATGAAGAACGCACGTTCTACGAGCGGGTGGCGCAGGAACGCCCCGCACCCGTACTGCACCTGCTCTCGGTGGCGCTGTGGACCGCCAAGGAGGCGGTGCTCAAGGCGACCGGCCACGGCCTGAGCGTGGTGCCCTCCCTGGTTCGGGTGCAGCTCACCGATGAGCTGTTGGACGCGCTCGAACTTGCCATGAACGAGGAGGCTCCTAGTGACCTTCTGGACGGTGGCACCCCCGAGCCTGGCGCCCTGCGTGTACTGACTCAGGACAGCTTGACCGCGCGTGCGACTTTTAGCGCACCCACACCTCAGGGCGGCGGCGACGCTATCGAGCGTAGCTTTAGTCTGCAGTGGGTTTCCGTGACGCTACCCGACGCGGAGAACCCCGAGCACGCGCAGAAGATGCTCATCGCCCTGGCCGTTGAGAACCCCGCCGAGGGCGATCCCGCGCAGCTTGAGGTCGAGCTTCTGCCCGTGGCCACTCCCCTGGAGCTCAAGCGCCTGCTCACCGATTAGCCAGGCTCAATCCCTCATAACAACAACGACTGAACGCGCCCGCCATGGCAGCGAGCGCGTTCAGTCGTTTTATTCAGCCGTTTTATTCAGCCGTTGCATTTCGCCTTGTCAAGGCGTTCAAGACAGTACCTACACAGAGCCTAAGGGGTATCTTCGCCCGGAGTATCTTCACCTAGGGTATCCACGCCCAGGGCGCGACCAAAGCTGCCGAGCTTCGTACCGGTCTCGGTGTGCTCCAGCTCCGGATCAGACTCAGCCACAATACCCGCGCCAGCGTACAGGACCGCCTCGTCCGGGCTGACCTGGGCACAACGCAGAACCAGCGCCCACTCGCCGTTACCCTCTGCGTCCATGTAGCCGACCAGACCGCCAAAGTAGCGGCGCTCAAAAGACTCCAGCTCACGAATCAGCTGCAGAGCCTTCTCAGTGGGGGCACCACAAATCGCGGGGGTCGGGTGAATCGCGCGGGCACCGTCCAGGCAGGTCAGCCCCTCCTTCAGCACGCCGTCGATGGGGGTCGCCAGGTGCCACAGCTGCGGGGTCTGCAGCAGCGAGGGCACCTGCGGCACGTTCAGCTCCTCGGCGATGGGTGCCAGGCGCTCGGCGATGTCATTGATGACGTAGGCGTGCTCGTGGCGGTCCTTCGGCGAGGCGAACAGGCGGTCGCGAATCGCCTCGTCCTCGGCACTACCGGGCTCGGCAATGCGCGGGGCGCTACCGGCAAGCGGGTGGGTCTTGAAGGCGCGGCCCTCGGTGCGGAACACCAGCTCCGGGGATGCGCCCATCAGGTAGCTTCCGCTCATGCCGCGCTCACCCTCGGGCAGACGTACCGCAAAGTTGAATGCGGAACGTTGCTGGGCGCGCAGGTTGTTGTACAGCGCCTCCAGGTTGAGGGCGCCGGGTGCGTAGCGGGCGGTGAGCACACGCGAAAGCACGATCTTGCTCAGTTCACCCGCCTTCATGCGCTCCACGGCGGTCGCAACGGCGGCACGGAACCGGTCGTTCTGCCGGCCGGTGACCGATACCGGCTCGGCAAGCTCCACGGTCTGCTCGGGAACCGGCATCTGCTGCTCCTCCAGGCGTTCAGGCACGAAAAGGTAGGCGGGCATGTCCGGGTCAAAAGGAATCAGACCCACGACGGCGCTACCGGCACGTTTCGCCTCGTCCAGGGCATTATCGAAGGTGACAGGGGTCATCGCACCGGATGCGCGCAGGACGCGGGTGCCGGTGGCAAAGATAAAGTCGGGAAGGTTCGTCATCGTACTTCTATCAGTGGTGTGTGGGTTCGCGCCGGAAGTACATAGAGTACAGTCCGGGCGCGGAGTGCCGTTAGAGGGTCGCGCCGCCGTCAGCGACAATCTCCTGCATGGTGATGTGGCGGGCTGCCTCCGAGATGAGGAAAGCGTTGACCGCCGCAATATCCGCCGGGTCGGCAATGCGGCCCAGCGGAATACCCAGGCGGAAGGTTTCCGGGTTACCGGCAACCGGCAGGGCGGAGCGGTCCTCACCCTCCCAGGCATCGGTCACCATGGGGGTTCGGGTGGTGCCGGGGCAGACCGAGTTCACGCGAATACCGTGCGCGGCAAGCTGCAGACCAAAGCTGGAACTCACGCGCGCCGCCGACGCCTTCGATGCACCGTAGGCGCCAAACTCCGCGCGGGGCACACGCGCCGCGTTGGAGGCAACCGTCACCAGGGAGCGGCTGTTGGTCGGGTCGGTCTCCTGCTGGTCAATCATGATGCGCGCGAATTCGCGCAGGCACAGGAACACGCCGTCGGAGTTGACCGCGTGCAGGCGCTTCCAGGTGTCGAAGCTGGTCTCCAGCAGCGGCTGGGTGTGGGCGATGCCCGCGGCAAGCACGGCGCCGGTGACGGGTTCGTCAAGGGCGGCCACGGCGTTGGCGAGGGCGATGACAGACTCTTCGCTGGTCACGTCCACGGGATGATAGCGGAAGATAGCGTCCCCGTAGGTGCCGAAGGAGGCAATGGGCTGCTCCGCAAGGTCAGCCGCAAATACCGAATAGCCGTTCTTAATCAGCTGGTGGACCGTAGCCTCACCAATACCGCCGTTAGCGCCGGTAACAATTACCCAGCTCACGCGCGGGCCTCCTCTGCATCCTCGGTCTTCTCTGCCTTCTCAGCCTTCTGCAGGTCGGCGAGCACATCCGCGGTGTTCAACACGCGGGCGCAACGACCCGAAGCGTACTCGCAGGCCATGCGGTGCTCCTCCTCGGAGAAGTCGGCGAGCGCATCCGCAACCATAAACGGCTGAATATCGCGCATGAACGCCTCCAGGGCGGTGGTCAGGCAGCCAATGTGCGCGTACACGCCGCCGATAATGAGCTGGTCGCGACCGGACTCCTTGAGCAGATCCTCGAAGGGGCTGCGCACGAACGCGGAGTAGCGCCACTTGGTCAGCACGGTGTCGCGGTCGGTCGGTGCCAGCTCGTCGAGCACGCGGGCGGACTCGTCGTTCTGCAGGCCGTCACCCCAGAAGTCGATGAGTAGGCGGCGATCCTCGGGATCCTGACGCGGCGGCTGCGCGGTGTAGTAGACGGGGATTCCGGCGGCGTGGGCGGCGTCGACGAGGCGGCGCAGATTCCGAATGGCGATGTTAATCTGGGCATCGGCATTGCCGTAGCCCTCCCCCAGGTCTGCCCCCTCGAAGGCCTGGACGAAGTGCACCTGCATGTCGTGCACAAGCAGTACAGCGCGGGAGGGGTCCACTGGCCAGCTCACGCGGTTGCTGTGTTCACGGTCGACGTAGGTGTAGGGCTTGATTTTGGGCAGTGCCATGATTCTCCCGGTTCGTGCCTTTGGTTTTCGGTTGTATGCGCGGCGCAGGCTGTGCGCTGCGGTGGGCGTAGTGGCGAGCGGGTGTCTCTTCCGAGCCCCTCGCGCTGACCACCCAGTCGGTGAGCTTGCGCTTATCTCATAACCATCTTAGGGCATGCTTAGATACCAAGGTATATCTGAACCTTAACAAAAATGCTTCCCCACCCGCACCCCCGTTGATAGCACAACGGGCGGAACGGGCAGGGAAGCACTCAGACAAGCAGAAACGCTACGCGAAGCGTGAATTCGGGCGCGAATCTAGCTCGTTAAAACTAACTCGGTGAAACTAGTTCACGGGCACTGCCGCAGCCAGCACCTCGTTCAGACCCTCGGTAATCGAGGGGTGGGTGTAGATTTCATCGCGCAGCTGCGAGGCGGTAATGCCGTGGCGCATCGCCAGAGCCACCAGGTTAATAACCTCCATGGACTCGATCACCAGCAGCTGGGCGCCCAGAATCTGGTCGGTCTGCGCGTCAATCACGAACTTCATGATGCCGCGCGGGTTCTCCTGGGTCTTCGCACGCGGCATCGCGGCAACCGCGGCAACCGGCTTTGAAGCGACCTTCACCTTGTGGCCAGCCTCGATTGCCTCACGCTCAGTCAGGCCCACCGAAGACAGCGGCGGGTTCATGTAGATGGTCGAAGCCACTGCCTTGCGGTCCTTGGTGGAGCGGGAACCGTCACCGACCAGCTGGGAGAGCACCACGCGGTAGTCATCCAGGGAGATGTAGGTGAACTGCGGGCCGCCGTTCACATCACCGAGCGCAAAAATGTTCGGCACGGTGGTACGCAGGTGCTCATCCACGACAATTGCGCCGCGATCGGTGGTTTCGATGCTGGTGTTCTCCAGGCCCAGACCCTCGGTGGCGGGCTTGCGGCCGGTTGCAACCATCACGTAGTCCACCTCCAGCTCCCGGGTAGCACCCTCGGAGTCGAGGTAGGTCACGGTCACCGAGTCAGCGCCGTCCTTGAAGGACTGCACGCGCACGCCGGTATGAGCGGTAATGTCCTGGTCTGCGATAATCTCGCGGGCAACCTGGGCAACGTCCTCGTCGTAGCGGCCGAAGAGGGCGGGTGCGCCATCCAGAATGGTCACCTCGGTACCGTAGGAGGAGAAAATACCGGCAAACTCAACACCGATGGGGCCGCCACCGATAATGCCCAGGCGCTTGGGGCGCGGGGTGAGCTTCTGCAGCTCGGTGGAGGTGAGCACACGCTCAGATTCGCGGATACCCTCAATCGGCGGGATAACCGACACGGCACCGGTGTTGACGATGAAGTAGTCGGCGGTAACGCGCAGGGTGTCCTCGCCCGCGGTGACCTCAACCTCGGTGTCGGAGATGAAACGTGCGTGACCGTCAATGAGCTTAGCGGTCTCGTTGGACAGCAGGATCTCGCGGTTCTTGGCGCGCATCATACCGGTCAGCTTGTCGCGGAAGACCACGGCGGATTCGTAGGCGGCGTTTGCTTCGTCAAGGCTGTGCTCGCCGCTGGCACGGAACTCGTCGGCGCGGTGTACGAGCGCCTTGGTGGGTACGCAACCGATGTTGATGCAGGTGCCGCCGTACATACCGGTGGACTGTTCGATGAGGGCAACATTCTTGCCGGTCTTGGCGTATGCGCCGGCGAGGGTCTTGCCGCCCTTGCCGAAGCCGATGACGACCATGTCAAAGTGCAGCTGGGCGGGGGTGGTCATAGTGTTCTCCTGTGAAATTTAGATGATGATGTCTTCACAGAATTCAACGGGAAGAAATGAGTATTATTCCCACGCGCCACATTTTTCTTGCCACCCAAACACCGCTAGGGCATGAGCAAAGCCCCCACCGCGCTGCACAGTACACACTGCACAGGACGGTAGGGGCTTCACCCGAAGGAGGTTAACTCAGGAACTTCAACAGGTCCTCAGCAAACTCATCTGCGTACTGATAGAGAGCACCGTGACCGGAACGGCGGTACATCTTCAGCTCGCTCTGGGCAACCTTGCGGTGCATATCGTAGGAGTTGACGCTGGGCACCATCATGTCGGTTTCACCGTTGACGATGAGGGTGGGCTGGGCAATGTACGCCATATCGTCCTGCGGCTGCTTGCCCCAGCGGCGGATAGCCACCAGCTGACGCAGGAAGCCGATAACCTTCATCGGGGCACCGCGGTGCGCCTCGGTGCGGGCAGCCATGCGGTCCAGTACGCGCTGTGCCTCAATGCCGCCCTGTGCGTCGTGGGTGTAGAAGATGTAGCGCTTCGGGCTAATCTTCTCGCGGGATGCACGCGCCATGTAGCCGAAGGTGGTTCCGGTGACGGCGTCGATTCCAGCACCACCGCGCGGGCCGGTACCGACCAGCACCAGGCGGTTAACGAGGGCGGGGTAGGCGCGTACAACTTCCTGTGCAATCATGCCGCCCATGGACAGGCCCAGCAGGTTGACCTTCTGGTAGCCGAGGGCCTGAATAATTTCTGCTGCCTGGTGAGCCATACCGGGGATGGTGGTCGCGACAGAGCCTTCGCTGGAACCCACGCCGGGCAGGTCCATCACGATTATGTGCTGGCGCTCAGCGAGCAGGTCAAGCAGCTTGGGGTCCCAGTCGTCCATGGTGGCGGCGAGGTGCACGAGCATGACCAGGGGAATGTCCGAGTTGCCTTCGCCGAGTTCTCGGTAGGCAATCTTCTGGTTGTTGACGGTGGTGTAGCGGGTGGGGGTTTCGAGGTAAGACATGATTCTTCTTTTCGTTGGGTGAGGCGCTTATGCGGTGAAGGAGATGACGGTCTTGCCATTGGAGCGGCCGTTAGCTACCTTGTCCAGGGCTGCGTTGACGTCTTCGAAGGGGAAGACGGTGTCGATGGAGGGCTTAATCTGACGCTCAGCGAAGATGTCAGCGACCTGCTGCAGCTGCGCGCCGTTGGATTCGACGAAGATGAAGTGGTAGGTCACTCCGTACTTCTGCGCCTTGCGGTCCATGGTGTGACCTGCCGCGCCGAAGAGCAGCTGCTTCCAGAGGGGCATGCCCATGCGCTGTGCGAATGCCTTGTTGGGCATGCCGCGCAGGGAGACGAGCTGACCGCCGGGCGTCATGATGCTCATCTGCTTTTCAGTTTCGTCGCCGCCGAGGGTGTCGAGCACGTAGTCGATACCGCTGAGGGTTTCAGCGTAGTTTTCGGTCTTGTAGTCGATGAAGCGGTCAGCGCCAAGACCCAGCACGCGTTCCTTGCCGGAGGCGCTACCGTTAGTGATGACGGTCAGGCCCTTTGCCTTTGCCAGGGGAATTGCCATGGCACCCACACCGCCGGTACCGCCGGAGATGAAGATGGTCTTGCCGGGCTGGGCGCCCATCAGATCGAATGCCTGCATGACGGTCAGGGCGGTCAGGGGAACGCCCGCCGCTTCCTCGTCGCTGAGGTATTCGGGTACGCGAGCCAGGGCGGCCGCATCCACGGCTACGTATTCCGCGAAAGCGCCGATGCTGTTCAGCGGCAGGCGGGCGAAGACGCGCTCGCCGACTTTGAAGGAGGTGACGCCTTCACCGAGGGCTTCTACGCGACCGACGATTTCGTTACCTGCAATCTGGGGCAGTGCGTAGGGGGTGATGAGCTTGACTTCACCGCGGGAAATCATGTTATCGAGGGGGTTGACGCCTGCGGTGCTGACCTTGACGAGTACCTGCTGTGCGCCGGGGCGGGGTGCGGGTACGTCGGTGACGGTGAGGGCGATGTTGTTCTTGTTGTAAGAAACGATCTGTGCTGCCTTCATGGGTGTGTCCTTTCGGGTGTGGGTGTTATTCGGTAAGTTCTGGTGCCGGGTTTAACCGTGTTTGAGCCGGTTATGCGGGAGGGGTTTTTCCTGCCGCGGTGTAGAGGTTCGTGATGACGTTCCGCAGGCTTCGCTGCGCGAGGTCTTGAGCCAGGTGCCGCTGGGTTTCTTCGAAGATGGGGTTGACCGCCTGGAGGATATGGGCGCCGACCGGGCATTCTTCGTTCGCATTGTGGTGCGTGTGGAAGAGGTTGATACTGCGGGTTTCCTGGACGGCGAGGTAGATGTCGAGGAGGCTAATGTCCTCTGCGGGGCGGGTGAGCTGGTAGCCGGGTTTGCCGCGCTGGGAGCTGAGGATATCTGCCTTTTTGAGGAGAGTGATGATTTTGCGGATGTAGCTGGCGTTGGTGCCGACGCTGCGCGCGAGGTCTTCGGAGCTGAGCGTTTTTTCGCTTTCGCTGATCATTGTTAGGACGTGTAGTGCTACCGAGAATTTGGTGTCCATGTCCCTTCCTGGGTTGTTTGCCGCATATCTTAGTTGTATCCGTATCGGATACAAGTACAACTATGGCAGTAAAAACTTACGCCATCAAGTTTTATATCTGAGATGTGCGCCATAAACACAGCGCCGCTCTTCCCTCCCCTATAGCCGCCCCTCAACCCGTGCGGGCGTAGACTGAAACTACCCGGCTCCCTATGAGAAGCCAACATTTTCAGGAGGATTTCATGAAAACTCACGATATTCTGCGTGACGCCGCCAGCCGCCCCGGTATCGAAGCCGCCGTAGCCGTCAAGGGGCTATCAGCGGAGGCGTTGAACGCGCATCCGGGCGGGCACCCGAACTCTATCGCCTGGCTCCTCTGGCACGCCGGACGACAAATGGACATGCAGCTTTCTGCCCTGAATGGTCAGCCGCAGGTCTGGGAGGCCCGGGGGTTCAGGGAGCGCTTCAACTTGGGCGAGCTCGGTGACACCATGGGCTACGGCCACACCGCCGAGCAGGCACGCTCCATCATGGTTGAAGATTCTGCCCTGCTGGTGGAGTACCTTGTGGCTGCTGGTGAGGCGCTCGCCGACTACGCGCAGACGCTGAGCGAGGCTGACTTGAGCGAGGTTATTGACCGTTCGTGGACTCCGGCGGTAACTCGCGGTGTGCGCCTGGTCAGCATGATTGACGACGCGGCACAGCACGTGGGTCAGGCGGCGTACGCGGCGGGTATCCTCGCGGCGCAGGACTAACGGCAGAGCACTACCCCCCCGACAATAGGCGCGAAAAAGGCGGTGGCGCCTCGGACACAACCGTCCGAGACGCCACCGCCTACACGTATAAAGGCTGCTACTGCCGTTGCAACAGCACCATCACCTCGTAGTGGTCCGTATGCGGGAACATATCCAGCACACGACCCTGCACCGGCGCATACGAGGGCATGCGCTCCAGATCCTTCGCCAAAGTCACCGCGTTACAGCTCGAATACACCACCCGGTCAATACCCGAACCCTCAATCCACGCGCATAGGCTCTCACCAATACCGCGACGCGGCGGGTTCACCACCAGCATCTGCGGCACCGTGCCCGAAGACACCGCGAACTCCGGTGCATCCTGAGCCGAAAAGTCCACGCCCTCAAGCCCATACTCAGCCACCGTGCGCTGCGCCGAAGCGACCGCCTCCGCACTAATCTCAATGCCGGTCACCGAGCCGCCGTCCATCACCGAGGCGGCGTGCAGGGCAAAACCGCCCACACCGCAGTACAGGTCCCACAGCGAGCGCGGAGCCACCTCACGCACCCACTCGCGGCCCTGCGCATACATCGCCTCAGCAACCTTCGTGTTCGTCTGGAAGAAGCTCTGCGGGCGCAGATGCAGGGTCAGGTCGTTCACCTGCATCGGCAGGGTCTGACGCTCCGAAAGAATAATCTCCTCGTCACCCTCAACGCGCGCCACCGGCTCACGCAGCAGATTCACCGACAGCACCGCCAGGTTCGGCAGCTGCTCCTGCAACCACCCCAGCTGCCGGCGAATCGGCACCAGAAGCTTCTTCGAACGCAACACGAAACGCACCATCAGCTCACCGGCCGCCGAAGCGGTCACCAGGATGTTCTTCAGCTCGCCACGGCGATTCGGAATGTCATAGGGGGTTAAATCTGCGCGCCGAATCAGCTCGTGTAGCACCGGAATAGCAGCCTGAATCGGCTCCATATAGAGCAGACATTCGCTAAGATCCGTGGATGCGCCCGTGCGGTAATCCACGATGCCGAGGGTCGGGTTCTTCGCCGAACCACCCACCACGAGCTTCGCCTTATTGCGGAAGCCCGCCTCCGCACTGGTCACCGGGTCCAGCCACTGCAGCTGCGGGTACGCGGCAAGCAGGGCGCGGGCGTGCTCCTGCTTCGCCTGCACCTGCGCGGTGTAGGCGGTCTCAATGCTGGGGCAGGAGGAGCAGAGGTCATCACGAAAATAGGCACATTCCATAGGGGCACCATTTTACCGCCTCCACGGGCCGGCACGCCGCCGGCCCATGACGCGCGGGCGCTTAGGAACGCGAAGAATCGGATGGCCGAGTCCCCTGGCGACGATTTACCTTCAGCACCGACCGATACGACCCCACCGAGAGCACGGAGAGCCCCGATAAGACCGACAGCACACCAAGAAAGCCCAGGCACGAGGCAATGGCCCCGGCAGAAAAGACAGAGCCGATAGATCCAACCGAGAATACCGAGCCAATCGAAAACGCCGAGTTCACGGAGCCAATACTGCAGAACGAGTTCACCGACCCGATGCTCAGAATCGAATCCCGTGATCCGATACTCTTCACGCTCCGATTGGTGCAGTCCGGGGTCTGCGAGAAATGACGGGATGACGTAGTGTGAAAGCTCATGTTCTCAGCATATCGTTTGCCCCCTCCCCACCTCGCAACGCCTCTTTGAGTTACCGCCCAAACGGCACAGAAAAAGCGGGGGCGGCCACCCTTCATGGGTAGCCGCCCCCGCCTCATACGGATGCGGTGGGATTATGCCGGGTTAGCTTCCAGCAGCATCTCACCGCCGAAGGTCACTTCGTGCCCTTCGGATTCCATAACTTTTTGCCCCATCAGGGACAAAAAGTTATTACATCATCCCTCCCATTGCGTCCGCACCGGGAGCGGCCGCGCCGGCGGGCTCCGGCTTATTCGCAACAACAGCCTCGGTGGTCAGGAACAGACCGGCAATCGACGCAGCGTTCTGCAGAGCCGAACGGGTCACCTTCACCGGGTCAGCAATACCAG
>ERZ772999.888-NODE-888-length-18352-cov-3.676122_pt1 | contig 18352 bp, 16 predicted proteins | sample MGYA00511467_ERZ772999 | MGnify/ENA primary metagenome ERZ772999 (study PRJEB29015, sample SAMEA2738064) | human oral metagenome | biome: human oral; feature: human-associated habitat; material: saliva | place: China | collected 2218 ... | reverse complement strand
CTTCGAACTAGCTTCACATAGATGGCTCTATACTATGCGTCTTTTACATGATTGAATGCGCAGGTCATCTCGCAAGAGCCTTCCATCTTTGGAGACAGCCCCCACTTTATTTCACAATCAACGTGGAGAGGAGCGATTTGTGTTATCCTCTCGTATACCATGGCAATTTCGTTCATCATGGGCGAGACTTGAGCCGGATAGCGGAGAAGGATGAGCACTTGAATGAGATTGGCACAGGGTACTTCCTTTTTTTTGTACTGTTCAACAATGTGATGACACAGCGTGAGCAAGTATGGCTCGGTGAAATCATCTGTTGCCGTTTTCAAAACAAGGACGTGATTGTTTCCATTGTCTTGGAAACTTTGCCAATCATTCTCATCAAGTGGAACAGTCCACTCCGTGATCGTCCGTAGTTCCGCGAGGAACTTTTCTAATGACAAGTTGTGTTCGTTCATTTTGTGCTCACTTTATGGAATTCATACCATTTCTGTTTGCGACATGAGCTGTCAGAGTTTTCAAATCGCAACCGCTGACTCACCCCTGATGCTTAATGCTTCCTGAAAACGCTGCTTAGCTTCCTCATTGAATACCTTAATTTCGTTCTCGCTCCAATCGCCTTTTACTTTTACGACATCCATCATTTCGAGCAACTTCAGGCTAAGGCCGTTCCGCACTTCTTCGTCGAGACCGAAGTTTGCGAGTTTAGCCTTGGGCATATTGTTGCTGAACTTCGAATTCATGCTACTGCTGATCAGACAGAGATTGCCAAAACTGTGCAGAACATCTTCATTCAAGCAATCATAGCCTTTCATCGGTTTTTGTGGATAAAAGTGCTCCACCGAAGTACGATAGGAGAATTCGAACTTTGGGTATTTCTGAGGGGCATTCTGCCATGTAATGAAATCGTAGAAGTTGAAAATGAAATTGTGCACGCTGCACCCCTGATCTATTCTCCCCCAGTCTATATTGTTGAGGTCATGAGCAGGCTTGCCCTTTTGGCGATACACAATATCTTCGAATGTTGTCTTCTCCTTCGCGAGGTAGATATCCAGCATAAAACTGCAGGCCAGATTGTACAACAGGTTCCGCAGGAATGAGGCGGTTACCGGCTCATCCCTATTAAGAGCATGCAACAAGGCATTCAACCAATGCTTATAAATTTGAGTCGGAGCCGATACATGAAACATTGCTTCAAGCAGTCGCACTGCTTTTGCATCTCCACCTTCATCGCTGAATGTGTTGACATAATCAACTTTGTTCTTGTCATACTTCTGAATCGTTTTCATGCTCCAACTATCGGTGCCGTTGTTCTCTTCTCGTTTGATCACGTAGCGATCGTATTGCGTTCTCAAAAAAAGCAACTTGATGATGAAGAACTTCACAAACTCCGCTTGTTTCTCCTCATTGTCCAAAGATCGAAGTACGGTTTCAAAGATAGGGATCAAGTCTTTGTCGTCGAGTCTAATTTGTTCATCGATCTTCTCCTGATAGAATTCACTGCGGTGGTAGCATACCTTGAGCACCTGTAGCAGGAAATTCGGGAAATTGATAATTGAACCAAATCGTTCTTGTTCTCCCGTTCCTTCACTTCCTACCTCAGACTGCCCGTATCTACTCCCCTTTTTCGCGTCTTCAAAAAGACGATTGAGGGTGAGGGGAGCACTGTTTTCTTTTGACTTCTGCTCACCGTCTTTCTGTTTGAAAAGGGCTTCGCGCAAACGATCGAACTGATCAAACTGAAGTTCTTTCCACTTCTCACCGAAAAGAATCGTTCTGTTCTCCACAGAGAATTTCATTTGCACATAGGAATTCATGTCAGCACAAGCCTCCCAAATCCGGTGGAAGAGGGGATGCTCTTCAGGCTGCAGTTTGCTCATCAACGTGGCTTTGAGCACTTCATGCTTTTCCAGTTGCTCGCCGCGTGTGTTCATGATCTCAAAATAATGGTTCAGTTGAGTATCATGCGGGAGTGGAATGCGTAGAATCGTCACCTGATTAAAAAGGTAGTCGGCAAATTGCGCTTTATCCAATTCTTTGGCTTCGAGAACAGGGATCAGATGTTTTTTAAGCAAAGCATATACATTTACTATATTTCGTGCTGCGGGATGTTCGGATTGCATGCCCTCTTGGAGCCTTCTGAGTGCCTCATCTGCCTCTTTTCGGTGCTCGTAAGACAGATTCGGTTGCTTGAACCAGTCTGCCTTCCCTTCGTGTTTCAACAGACTCGCCAAAATGGTCAGCGTTGTCAAACGTTGTTGGCCGTCTATCATTTCGAAATAGGTTGTCCCATTCACATTTCGAACAAATACAACAGCCGAACCGATATAGTATTTTTGATTGCTGTTTTTTTGCGCGTAGTCTGAGACATCCTCCAGCAACTGCAAGGTCTCTCTTTCTCCCCAATCATAGTTGCGTTGATAAATGGGAATCACGTATTGTCCATCTGACAGAAATTCCCTTACAGTCAGTTGCTTAACTTCACTATCAATCTTTACCATAGTACTTGTTGTATGCTTTGAATCTTTGCTCTATTTCCTCACAGCCGGAGCATTTCTTGGCTTTCACTTCTTCAATGTTGACGTTGATGAGGTCATACGGTGTTTTGGCTTCATGGATTTTCCTGAACAAGCTCCCCCATTGGGCAGCGTATTTGTCCACGGAGGCCAGTCGTACAGCCCATAATTCCAGCCGAAGTTTATAAGCCCAAATGAAGAATAGAGGTATAATCTTGTCGAGTTCTTCTTCACCAAATCGGTCAACGTAGTACAGCAGTAGCGTATAGAACATACTCCTGACATACCTGTCCCCTGTTCTTTCGCAGCCCTTATAAGAAGTGATCAACTTTAAAATCTCCAGTGCCGGGCTTCCTTTGGGCAGGGTTTGGGGGTATTGATGCACACGCTCATATAAATTCGTATAATGGCTAATCATTTCGAAGAATCGCCCTCCGTTGATGATCTGATGGTCGAGATTGAAGGGATAAGCCATGTGCCGGTTGTCGATGGTGCGGACTTGATCTTCATTGTACATCTTCGTGAAGACGTGTGCCATGATTTCCATCTGACAGAAGGGGTAGCGCTTGCCGTCTTTCAGCGAAATGCCCTTGAACAAATCTGTGTGTTCCTTCGTAAACTCTTTCGCCGTTTTTCCCTTCGACCATCTTTTGGCTCGAAACAAGGTGAGAAAGAGCCTTTTCAGGTGCCAAGTAGGTTGTTTTTGCCACTCGTCAATATGCTTACTTTCCTCCTCTGTGAGCGAAGACATTTCCCTCAAGTGGTAGGCTTTCAGCAGGTCATGCGGTGCCAAATCTTTTCCGCGGGCATTTTGCGAATCGAAAAATTGGAAGGCTTCTGAGAGATCATCCAAATTCACAACCACAAATTCGCACTTCGTCAATAGGAAATCGAACAGTTGCGGATCAAAATCTGTCTTGCGCCGCTCTATGGTATGAATGTTCTCAACAATGTTGTGCAGAGAATGATGGTTGCTAAACGAGACTTGTTCCGAAAACTTCGTGATCTTATCGACGAACTCTTGATCGGCGGACTTCATTTTGTCGTCTTCCAAACAATCGAACATGACACGAATTAGCAAAGCCAAAGTGAGAATACGTTGTTGACCGTCAACAATTGCGTTCTTGTACAGAACCAGCGTTCCCAGTCTGTATTGCTGCTGTGTTCGAAAGGTGATCAGATCAGAGATCAGTTGGTTGACATGCTTTGCTGTCCACTTGTAAGGTCTTTGATAGGGCGGAATCGTCAACAGATCAAAAGGTAGCTCTCCAATAGGGGTGATGCTCACTTTCAACTGCTCGGGCTTCTCTTCTTTTAGGTAGTCTGAATTGTTTCCCATTACTTCGGTTTTAGGGTGTGATGCAAAAAAGTTCTCGTGGGCGTATACAGCTTAGCATGGGAGTTGCCTCCTTTGAACACGGGTCGCAGTATATCTCTAATTTGGGGCGTCGCGCAGCAGGTTGTCGACTATGGCAAAAAGCCCAGTAGTTCCCACTTTACGCGTTCTTATCGGTTATACTTATTCCACATTCTCTTGATGATCCCGGCAATCTCCTTGCGGAGCCAAAGCGGTTCCAGTACTTCCAAGTTTTCTCCATGCCAAAGCAGTTCTTGTTGAAAGTCAAAGGTCGGGCGCACCTGCAGGGAAAAGATGCTATATTCGTCTGTTCGCTCGCACTCCTGTTGTGATTCATGTATAGGCAAGTCGCGGAGATAGTTTGCTTGGATGGTACTAACCTTGATTTTTACGTCCCGTTTCGGGCAATCTTCCATGGCGATCACGCCGATGCAACCATTGAAGTATTCCTGTGGAACAAAGTCCTCCGGGTAGTCAAAAGAGCAACTCGACAAGCGGAAATCCCGAATACGGTCGAGGCAGAAAACCATGTTGAGTTTGTCCGAACCGGTACGCCCCACCATATACCAGCGTTGTCTAAATAGTTTGACACACAACGGCATCACGCGATGTTCTCGCTCCCGCTCTTTCCGATAGTTGAAATAGCGAATATGGACAAAACGTTTTTTCTTCATTGCGTCGACAATAGGTTCCAAATACTTACGTCCGCTCGGTACTTCCTCGAGAAGTATGCACTCTTTGAGAGACTTGCATTCGAGCAGTGAGTTGCTCACCGACAGCGTACTCAGCAGCCATTGCGCTATACTGCGCTCCTTTATATCCTCCCGATTGGCAATATAATACCGATAGGGTGCCGACTTTTCGCATCGGATGAACAGGCCGAAGGTGTCGGCGATGTGGTCCCGCCATTTGTGGAATGTGCGCTTTTGCAGTGCTTCGCCATTGCTCATCTCCTCATAGTCCATCCAGCGTCGGTTCAATTCTTCGAAAGTCAGCTTTTGGGCTTTGTCGAGTGTTTCCACTATCCACACGAGCTTATTGGTCTGATTGAGTGCCATGGTCGTTCTATCCCTTTGTGTGAAATATAACTTTAACGACTGCAAAGTTAGGATTAGGGTGTGCCATATTCGTTCATACCTGAAGTTTTTTTTCTGGGAAATTGATTTTTTCGTGGTTTTTCATTGAAAAATAGTAGTCTTCTTGAGAAAACAGCCTCGCAATGTTATACCATAGGGAGTGTATGCCAGTTCAAGTCGTAGTGTGTAGCAGAAAAAGAACCGTCGAGCAACTGATACTTTATGAGCCCTTTTGCTGCTGGTCGATAACCAACCGCAGAAAGGGAGTGCCCGATTCAAAAAATAAATCCGCAACGCTCATGGACGAGCATTGCGGATGAGGCTGTTTTTAATTTAGAGGTAGATCGAACGACTGCAGTTTTGAAGTCGTTTGGTTTGTGGAAAGTCGACAATTAGGCGATGAGGCCGCCCCAAGACAGAGCTTTGACGGCCAAAAGGCCGCCGAACACCAGCCAAAGATAGAGCACGAGCGCCAAGACGAAGGGGCGCCAACCGGCTTGGCGAAATTTGTCGATCGTGGTTTCGCAGCCTAAGGCCGTCATCGCCATCGTGAGGGCGAAATTGTCGACAGTTTTGATCGGCTCGGTCACGGCAGGCGAGAGCGAGAGCAATGTGTTGAGGGCAATGGCCAAGAGGAAGAGGAGGGCAAACCAAGGGACGACGAGACGGCGCTGATCGGGCGCCACGCTCTCGCTGCGCGAGCGAGCAGACCAACTGAAGACGAGGAGCACCGGCACGAGCAGAATGACGCGTATCATCTTGACGATCACCGCCACCTCGGCCACCCCCTTGCCCATGGCGTTGGAAGCCCCCACCACGTGCGCCACTTCGTGCACCGTCGAACCGGTGTAGAGCCCCATTTCATGAGTGGACAACGGGAAGAAGCCATTGCGATACAAAACGGGGTAGAGGAACATGGAGAGCGTGCCGAAAAGTACAACGGTCGACACGGCCACCGCCGTCTTGTAGGCTTCTGATTTCAGGGTGGCTTCTGCGCCGAGCACGGCCGCTGCGCCGCAAATGGCACTGCCTGATGAGGTGAGCAAGGTGGTTTCCTTGTCCATGTTGAGCCACTTGCCGACGAGCAGGCCGAGTCCGATTGTGCTGCACACGATGAAAATGTCGAGTGCCACGGCCGACAGTCCCACTTGTGCCACGTCGGCGAGTGTGAGGCGGAAACCGAAGAAGATGATGCCGATGCGCAAAATGCGTTTGCTGCAAAACTTCAGCCCGCTACGCCACTCCTCGGGGAGGTAACGGCCGAGCGTATTGGCAAAAACGATACCAATGAGAATGCCGACAACGAGGGGCGAAAGCGACAAGTGTTGGAAAAAAGGGAGGGTGCTCAAAGCCGTGGCGACTGCTGCGAAAAGAACGATGAGCAAGAGACCGGGAATGGAGGGGAGCTGGAATTTAGATTGCATTTAGCGCGCGATAGTGAGGGGAAAAAGGGGCGGGAGAGGGGGGCATCGGATGCCAAACGAAATACGTGGCGGATGGCGCTTGGGGCGAAAGCCGTGTTTTGCTGCGGCGCCCAAGGCGAGTGCAAAATTACAATATCTTTCGTAGACCGCTGATTTTGATGTCGGGAAATTGTTTTTTCCTCTCGTGCTTCTTTTCTTTCGTGTCGCCAAATTGCAAAGGCCGGCAGTTTGCGTTTGTGGGGGGCGTGTTCGCCTATCCTGAACTGAAGCGTGCAGCCGGGGGCGACAGCAGCGCAGTGGGTTGTGATTCGTTTGTCGGGCGTTCTCAACTGCAGCCCAACGCGCGGGCGCGTATACGCGTGTCAGGTGTTTTTCGTTTTTCGCCTTCACCTCTTCACCCGATGGGCGCAAATTGTTGAGCAACAGCATTTTGAGGGTGAAGGTTTCGGTGAAGATCCTTCACCCCCTGGAGCTGACCATGGAAATACAAATCCTTCACCCATAACGGCCAGTAGGTCAGTAGGTTGCAGGTGATGGGTGAAGGCAAAAAAGTGAAACTTGCTGAGTGCGCAAGGCGCGGGTGCGCGTCCCCGCGTGCGAGGGCGTCATGCGCGAGGGCGCACTGACCTGAGGGGCCGGAAACGGAACGAACGCCGAGTGGAGCGAGAAATCAGCTACCGATTTCTCTCCAGAGCAGGAGGGAGACCAGAGAAAGAGGGAGAGCGATGAGTGAAACAAGGGGCGGATCGAGAAAAAGTCCCCGTGTTTTTGTTTCTCCTTGCGTGGGGTCGAAAAATGAGAATGTTTTCTCGTGTAAAATCGTTGTGATTCGAAACAAAAGAATTATCTTTGCGCTCGATAAAACACAACCTTTCCCTTTTCCCGTCGCTCTGCGGCGTACACATAGCGTCAAATTCCGTAGGTCACTGCCCGATGGAACAGCGCAAACGATCTTTGACTTGATAGACACGATAACTCCTACTGCCAAAACCGGATAACCGCCCGGAACTTGCGCCTTTCGATGAGCAGCCCTGCTTTGTGAGGTGCCGGTAGCGCATACGCCAACCAAAAGCCCCTCGCTCCGAGCAGTCGGGGCGAGGGGCGGGCAATGAAAAAAGTTTGCGCAGTGCGCCGGTTCAATACTTGTGTTCGTTGTCGGCCAACTCGGTTTGCGTGAGGCTCTTGCGGTCGATGCTGTACCAAGCATAGGCGATGTAGGCCAGCACGAAGGGGATGACGAGCGACACGAAGCTCATGGCCGTGAGCGTAAATTCGCTCGAGCAGCTGTTGGCCAAGGTGAGCGAGCTTTGCAGGTCGGCCAATGAGGGGTAGTAGGCCGTGTTGTTGAGGGCTGCCACTTGCAGAAGCGCCCAAACGGTGAATACGCTGCCGATGCCCGCGCACCAAATGCCGCGACGCGTCGTGGTGAAAATCGTGCGACCGATGCCTACGAGCACCAAGACCACGCCAAGCAGGAAGAGCACCAACGTGAGCGGCAGAGCCAAGAAGTTGTGCAGGTATTTGTAGGCCTCGAGGCTCACGACACCCGTGTCGGGATTGACGGCAAAGCCGTCGGCCGTGAGCAGGTGGGCGGCGAAGGCCAAGAAGAGCACGAGGAAGGGGACGGTGTCGGCGAGCACTTGTCGGCGCAAGCGCGGCGTGAGAGTTTCGTCATCGATGTTGTTGAGCAGATAGAGGCTGCCGAGCACACGAGCCAGGAAGAGCACGACGAGACCGAGCACCAAGTTCCAAGGATTGGCCACGGCTTCGAGTCCGTGCCAGGCTGTGGTCCAGCTGCTGATGGCGGGTGCGAGTTGGTCAGCCATCACGTCTTTGTTCACCACAAAGTTGGCGCCGTGGAAGAAGGTGCCGACGGCCGTGCCGAGGAGAAGCGGGCCGAGCACGCCGTTCAAGACGAGGAACCAACGATAGGTGTTCTTGCCCAAGAAGTTGCCGAGCTTGCTTTGGAACTCATAGCTCACGGCTTGCAGCACGAAACTGAAGAGAATGAGCATCCACACCCAGTAAGCACCGCCGAAGCTGGTGCTGTAGAACAAAGGGAAGGAGGCGAAGAAGGCGCCGCCGAAGGTGACGAGGGTGGTGAAGGTGAATTCCCATTTACGGCCGGTGCTGTTGACGATGAGTGCACGTTCGTCTTCGGTGCGGCCGAGGTTGAAAATCTGCGTGTTGGCGCCCTGCACAAACATCAGGAAAACGACGAGCGCGCCGAGGAGACTGACGAGCAGCCACCAGTATTGTTGTAGAAGAGAGTAGGTGATCATGATGAAAGGGGATAGGAGATGGGAAAATAGGCCTTGATGTCACAGCCGCTGTCGCACGGTGCGGGCTCGTCTTCGCCGAATCGGTGAGTACAACCGGTTCGGCGAGGGCTGCGGAGTGCAAACGGCTGTGTCTGTGCCGCGGTTATTCCTGCCGGTGGTTGGCAATGGCCTTAAACATGATGCGAAGCTCGGCGATGAGCAGTGCGGTGAACACCAAGAAGAAGAGGGCGAAGGTGATTTGCACGTTCGTCACCGACAGACTGGACACGGCCGCATTGACCGGGAGCAAGTCTTGGATAGCCCACGGTTGGCGACCCACTTCGGCCACGATCCATCCGGCTTGCTCGGCCAGGTAGACCAGCACGAGGCTCCACAGGCCCACGTGCAGCAACCAGCGCTGTTCGGTGAGGGTGCCTTTGCGGCCGTACCAAATGAGGAGGGCCATGATGAGGATGAGTGCGCAGCCGGCGCCGACCATGACGCGGAAGGACCAATAGACCATGCCGAGGGGCGGAACGAGATCTTCGACCTTTTGGATGTAGCCGTAGCCGAAGTAGGCCTTGTTGTCCTCAAACACTTTTCGTGCCGAGTCGGCGCGTTCGGGTGCTTTGCCCCGTGCGGCGCGGTAGTCTTTGAAGGCCGCGAGTGCAGTGGCGCCGCGCTTCATCTTTTCGGTGGCGGGGAGCACGGTGTTGCCGTCGTTGTCGGTGTAGCCGTGGTAGAGAATGTCGTCAATGCCTGGCACGAAGGCTTTTGGATCCTTGTGTGCCACGAGCGAGAGGGCACCGGGCACTTCGACGCCGGGCACAATGCTGAAGGGAGCGCCGGCTGAACCCTGGCGGAGGCCTTCGGCGGCTGCCAACTTCATGGGTTGATGGCGGGCGATGTCTTCACCGCTACGGTCGCCGGTGAGGGCCACGATGAGGCCCGCCACGAGTCCGACGATGGCGGCGATCTTGATGCTCTGCGTGGCGAGTTTCACGTTGCGGCGGCGGAGCAAGAACCAGCAGCTCACGGCCACGACAAAGACGGCTCCCGTGAGCCAGCCGCTCGAGACGGTGTGGCAGAATTTGTTGACCGCGAACGGTTGGAAAGCTACGCCGAAGAAGTCCATCATCTCGTTGCGCACGGTGTCGGGATTGAAGTCCATGCCCGTGGGATGCTGCATCCAGCTGTTGGCCACGAGGATCCACCAAGCCGAGATGGTTGCACCCAGGCCGGTGAGCCAGGTGGAGGTGAGGTGGAAGCCTTTGCTGATTTTGCCCCAGCCGAAGAACATGAGGGCGATGAAGGTCGATTCCATGAAGAAGGCCAAGATGCCTTCGATGGCCAGCGGGGCGCCGAAAATATCGCCCACAAACCAGGAATAGTTGCTCCAGTTGGTGCCGAATTCAAATTCGAGAATGATACCCGTTGCCACTCCGATGGCGAAATTGATGCCAAAGAGTTTTTGCCAGAATTGGGCGGTTTTCTTCCAGAATTCGTCGCCGGTGCGATAGTAACAAGTTTCCATAATGGCCATCACGAGCGCCAGTCCGAGGGTGAGGGGGACGAAGAGCCAATGATAGCATGCGGTAAGCGCGAATTGCGCTCTCGACCAGCCGAGGACGGCGAGGTCGGTGGTGTGAAGCATCATCATAGTGTGAGAGAAATGAAGTAGTGTTTGTTTTTTACGGTTGCGTGAGTTCTGTGGCGACGCGGTTCTGCTTTTGCGTGGGCGTGCCTTGGAGTACGGGGCGGAAGAAGAAGAGACGGAGCACGGCGAACATGACGAAGAGTTTCACGGCGATGATGATCCAGAGCGTTCTGCCCCAGGTCATTTGCCTGAATCCGTCGATGTAGAATCGCAGTGCCTTGCGGAAGGGTTGGGCTATGTTCATGTTCGAAGTCAGAAAAAGAAATCGCAATTCGGGAGGAAGGGGAAATCGGTGGGCGAAACGATCGTTTTCTCGGGGTGCACGTCGTTTTCTCGGCATTTTGGCGACGATTTTGCTCCCTTGTCGTGGCGTCGTGCGCGGCGATGACGGCGAATTGCGGAAATTGTTCGGCTCTTTTGTTATGTGGTGACTACAAAAGTAAGGGTTTGGCAACAAATGAGCAAGATTTTGGCAGCGATATTTGTCATTCGCGATAAGAAAATGCCGTGTGCGACGAATAGCCCCCTTTTGCAGGCGCAAAATTTGGCCTTTCTCATCGATCATCGTAACTTTGCATCGTTATTCAAACAATTACTTATACGCCCAATGAACATCATTCATACGGTTGCCGAGTTGCGCACACAAGTTTCGTGCGCGAAGGCAGCCGGAAAAAAGGTGGGACTGGTACCGACCATGGGTGCGCTCCACGAAGGTCACGCTTCGCTCATTCGCCGCAGCGTGGAAGAGTGCGGTTGCACGGTGGTCAGTGTCTTTGTCAACCCCACGCAGTTCAATGATCCCAACGACCTGAAAAATTATCCCCGCACGCTCGACGCCGATTGCGCGCTGATCGACAAGCTGGGTGCCGATATTGTGTTTGCCCCCACGGCCGAAGAAATGTATCCCACGCCCGACACGCGCGTTTTTTCCTATCCGCCGATCGATACGGTGATGGAAGGGGCGCGTCGGCCCGGACACTTCAGCGGCGTGTGCCAAGTGGTGTCGAAGCTCTTCGACATGGTGCAACCGGATCGGGCCTATTTCGGCGAGAAAGACTTCCAACAAATTGCCGTGGTGCGTGCCATGATGAAGGATCAGGGCTTCGGTTTCGAATTGGTGCCCTGTCCCATTGTGCGCGATGAGCGCGGATTGGCCCTTTCTTCGCGCAACGCCCTCTTGTCGGTGAGCGAACGTTTGCTTGCCGCCAATATCTGTCGCATTTTGCGCGAAAGTGTGAGCTTTGCCCGGGCCCTGACCGTGAAAGAGGTGGTGGACACCGTGGTGCGCCGCATCAATGCCGTCGACGGTTTGGAAGTGGAGTATTTCCAAATTGTGAATGCCGAAACGCTGCAACCGATCGATGATTGGAACGACGCGGCGCGGGTGCAAGGCTGCATCACCGTTTATTGCGGAGAGCGCCGAGTACGACTCATCGACAACATTGCTTATCAGTAAAATTGACGCGAAACACAATGACACTGAGCATTCTGAAATCAAAAATACACTGTGCCACCGTCACCGAGGCGAATTTGCACTACATGGGTTCGATCACCATCGACGAAGCCCTGCTCGAAGCGGCCGATATGCTGCCCGGCGAGCACGTGCACGTGGTGAACAACATGAACGGTGAGCGCATTGAGACCTACATCATCAGCGGCCCCCGCAATTCGGGGTGCATTTGTCTGAATGGTGCCGCCGCTCGCTTGTTCCAGCCCGGCGATCAGGTGATTATCATGGCTTATGCCGGCATGACGCCCGAGGAAGCGCGCGAATATCGTGCGAAGGTGGTGTTCCCCGACGCTGAGAATCGATTGGCGTGAAAACGGCATCGACAGGCGCGAAGCATGTTGTCGGCATCTTCGGCGGGTCGTTCGACCCGGTGCACTGCGGGCATCTCGCGCTGGTGCAATATCTCTTGGCGCAAGGGGTGGTGGAGGAAGTGTGGTTGATGGTTTCGCCACTCAACCCCCTGAAATCCTCGTTTCACCTCAGTCCCGACGATGTGCGTTTGGACATGGCGCGAACGGCGGCCGCAGAGGTGCCGGGGCTTCGTGTTTCCGATTTCGAAATGCACTTGCCGCGCCCGTCCTACACGTGGCGAACGCTGCGTGCCTTGAGAGCCGCCTATCCCGACACCGAATTTTCGCTCATCATCGGAGCAGACAATTGGTTGGTCTTCGACCGTTGGCAGCACACGGACGAGATTTTGGCGCACCACCGCCTTATCATCTATCCCCGTCCCGGTTGTTCGATCGACCCGTCCGGCTTGCCGCCCGGTGTAGTCTACGTGGATGCACCGCTGTTGCCCTTCAGCAGTACGAATGTGCGGGAGGCGGTGCGTCGTGGTGAGGACATCGCCGAAATGGTGCCCGCCTGTATAGTCGATCGCTGCCGACGTTGCTACGCGAAGTCCGAGGAATGAGCGGACACGTGCGCGAAATAGGTGCTAGCAGTTCCGGTGATTCGGCATTCGTGGCGAATGCTGCCTAAGATGCTTCGATGCGTCACGCAAAGCTCTTTTTGAAACGCGAACTCGCCCCACAACATGCAAGTGTTGTGGGGCGAGTTCGTTTGGGTCGATGAAGGAAGCTGGGCGGTCTTCTCATGCGGCGCACTCACGGCGGGGCGATTTCAGTGCCGATGCGCTGCGAGCGAAGTTGCGTCTTGGGGAAGTCAATCGTCATCGTCGTCCGCCGCCGTTTTGTTGTGGCCGATGGTGAGTTTACGCAGGTCGTACATCGAACCGTTGTATACATTCATATCCACCTTGCCGCGTATGCCTTCGATGCGGCCGACGTCGGTGTGTTGCCAGAACTTCCATTGTCCGTTGAAGCGGGGATGCTTCACGTAGTAGTGGGCGATCCAGAAGGGATAGCGCTGGAATTCGGGCGTGTCGAGATAGGTTTGTTTGAACTTGAGGCCGGTGTAGATGATCGGCGTCGCTCCGTAGCGCCGTTCGGTGAGGCGGAGCCATTCGAGGGCTTCTTTTCTCAGTTTTTTGGGAGTGAGCGCTCCCAATTCCTCAATGTCGAGTACGGGGGGGAGATCTCCGTCTTCGAGTTGGACATTGTCCATGAAATAGCGGGCTTGCTCGTCGCCCGACACCTCGGGAGAGAAATAGTGGTAGGCGCCCCGCATGAGTCCATACTGACCGGCCTTGCGGAAATTGCGTTGAAATTTGCGGTCGAGGTGACTTTTTCCCTCAGTGGCTTTGACAAACACAAATTCGACCCGTGCGTCGCGCGAAATGGTGGTGGTGGCCACCTGTTCCCAATCGATGTTGCCCTGGTGGTGGCTGACGTCGAGGCCGTGTATGGTGTAGCCGGCCGGCAGTTCGATATCTCCGAACAGAGCGTGCCAGCGACTGCTGTAGGGGGCTACGATGAAGCGATAGAAAAGGAGGGAGAGAACGAGGACTGCAACGAAGCCACCGATCCAGAACGCGCGGTGGTAGGCGTATCCGAACGAACGTTCGGCCCAAGAGAGTGGGGCAGAAGACTTTTGGCGTCGTGTCTTTTTTTTCTTTCGGCGCACGGGCTTTTTCTTTGTCTGTGCTTTGTCTTTACCAAACACCTTGCGAGAGTTGAAAATATTGCGATTCCTGTTCAGCAAAGTTAGGCATTTTGGCCGTATGCTGCAAGTGGCTTTCTAAAAAAGCGTCCCCCTTTCTTCGGATGAAGAGAGGAGGACTTATCAGTTGGGGCACGGTGGTCGGCACTGATGATTTTCTGAATACAATTGGCGCAACCCTGCTCATGCGTCAGGGGGCGTTCTTCGTTTGCGCTGTCGTTTAAGCCGAAATGAGACGGCTGTCATTTACGTCGTTTCTGCGTTTTGGTTCGTTTGTTTGAAAGGGTGCTTTGTTTCCGTGTGCGCGATTTTGCGTGCTTGGCGTGAGGCGGTTTGGGATGCGACCGTTTCCTTTTGGCGGAAGTCGGAGACTTTTTCTGTGCAGATGCTGCGACCAGGTTTTGTCGTCGCTGTGCTTCGCGGCTTAAGGTATTGCCAATGGTCAACTTTTGCAGGTCGTCCAACGAACCGTTGTAGACATTGAAGTCGACATTGCCGGTGATGCCGTCGATGCAGCCTTCTTCGGTGTGTTGCCAAAAGTCCCATGCACCTTTGTAGCGTAGCTTCTTCACTTTGTAGTGAGCGATCCAAAAAGGGTAGCGCTCGAACTCGGGGGTGTTGAGATAGTTTTTTTTGAATGTCAGATAGGTGTAGATGATGGGAGGCGTGCCGAAGCGTTTTTCCATCATCTCGAGCCATTCGAGGACTTCTCTTCTTAGCGTTTCTGGCTTGAGTCTGCCGAGGACCTCAACATCGAGCACCGGGGGGAGGTCGCCCTTTTCGAGTGGGACGTTGTTGATGAAATGGTGGGCTTGCTCGTCGCCCGAAATGCCGGGCGAGAAATAATGGTAGGCTCCGCGGACGAGACCGTATTGTTGCGCTTTCCGGAAGTTGTGACGAAATTTCCGATCCAAATGGCTTTTTCCTTGCGTGGCTTTGACGAATACGAATTGTACGCGTGCGCCGTTGGCATCAGAGGCGGTGGCTACTTTTTCCCAGTCGACGGTGCCTTGGTGGTGGCTCACATCAATGCCGTGAATGCTGTAGTTGGCCGGGAATTTGGACTCGCCGAAGCAGGCGCGCCCACGATGGCGGTAAGGTGCAAGGATAAAGTGGTAGAGGAGTAGGGTGCAAACTAGTGCAATGGCCGACCCGCCGATCCAAAAGATGCGTTTGCGATGCTGCCCGAATGTGTGTGCTGTCCGGGAGTGGGGTGCAGAAGATTGTTCCTGCATGTTGTTTTCGTTCGTGTGACGCACGGGAATTTTGTTTGTCTGTGGTTTTTCTTGATCCAACTCTCTGTGGGAGTTGAAAATAGTGAGATTTCAGTGCGGCAAAATTAGGCATTTTAACTGTGATCTGCAAGCGTCTTACGAAAAATCCCCCTTTCTCTGTGGAGAAAGGGGGATTTTCATTATCGGAGCACGTTGCGTGCGCGATTTATTTACCCTGTTCGAGTGCGAGGGTGCGGGTGCACTGGTCGCAAACTTCCGTGGGTCCCCAGTACTGGATGGGTCCGGGGTAGATGAAGGCGGTCTTTTCGGCCCATTCTTCGCGGTGTGCGGCGAAAGCCTGGAAGGGTTTGCCGTCGAGTTCGACGAGGGCCTTGCGGATCACGGGTTTCATGTGGCCGTGACGGCGTTCCATGTTCATCATCATGGTGATGGGCACACCGCCGGCAATCCATTGTTCGGCCGGTGCGGTAGTGTTCTTCACGATGGCCATGTAGCCGGTCTTGCCATTGGCGACGAGTTGCGCAGCCGATGCACCGAGTGCGTAGCAGTAGTCGGCATCGAAGTTGGAGGGAGCAGCGCAGCGTCCTTCGTAACCGAAGAAGTGGTGGAGGGGCGCGAACTTGCCTACGTATTTACCTTCCTTCTTCCAGGCGGCGAGCTTCTCGGCTACCATTTCGCTGAGGAGCTTCTCGGTTTCGATGAGCGAAACCTGCACGTTGCCGTGGGGGTCGCGCTCTGCGGTGAGCTGCTTAGCGACGCCTTCGGGGAGCGAGGCGTAGATGGCTGCATTGGCGGGCGAAAGTTTTTCGAGCACCCAAGCGCGTTGCTGATCGGCTTCCACTTTCTCGGCCTCGGGGGTGGAAAGGAGGTCGTTGAGCTCGGCGATGAGTTTTTTGAGCGAGGGGATGAACTCGATGAGGCCTTCGGGGATGAGCACCGTGCCGAAGTTATTGCCGGCTTCGGCGCGCTTGGCGACAACGCCTGCGATGTAAGTCACCACGTCGTCGAGGCTTTGCTCCTTGGCCTCCACTTCTTCGGAGATGAGGCAAACGTTGGGTTGCACTTGGAGGGCGCATTCGAGGGCGATGTGCGATGCCGAGCGACCCATGAGTTTGATGAAGTGCCAGTACTTGCGAGCGGAGTTGGCGTCGCGCTGGATGTTGCCGATCACTTCTGCATAGGTTTTGCAAGCGGTGTCGAAACCGAAAGAAGTTTCGATCTGGTCGTTCTTGAGGTCACCGTCGATGGTTTTGGGGCAACCGATCACTTGCACGCCGGTTTTCTTGGCTGCGAAGTATTCGGCCAGTACGCAAGCGTTGGTGTTGGAGTCGTCGCCGCCGATGATTACGATGGCGTTGATGCCCAGCAGGCGAATGATCTCGAGACCCTTTTCAAATTGTGATTCTTCCTCGAGCTTGGTGCGACCCGAACCGATCATGTCGAAACCGCCGGTGTTGCGATATTCGTCGATCAGGGCATCGTTCATCTCGATGTATTGGTGGTCGACGAGACCGCCGGGGCCCATGAGGAAGCCGTAGAGCTTGGAATTAGGGTTTTGCTTTTTCAGACCGTCGTAGAGACCGCAAATCACGTTGTGACCGCCGGGAGCTTGTCCGCCCGAAAGGATGATGCCGATGTTGATGGGTGCATATTCCTTCTTTTCGTCGGTGGGTTCGAAGCTAACGAGGGGCATGCCGTAGGTGTTGGGGAAGAGGGCTTTGATCTCTTCCTGATTATCAACACTCTGCGTGGGATTACCCTCTACGATTTTCACGTTGCCGCGCAGACCGGCGGGGAGTTTGGGGCTGTAAGCCGCACGAGCGATTTGCAATGCGCTTTTTTCCATAATGTATTTAGGTGGAAAGAATGATATTTCTTGCCTACAAAGTTACTCGTTTTCGATCGAATAGCAAAAAGGCGGGGCGTTTTTTCGGTGTCAGAGATAGAAATCTCGACAGAGTTCTGTGTACTGGGCAGAACGTTGGCCGTCGCATAGGAGAATGAGGGTGTCGCGTTCCACCTGTTCGAGCGCTGCCCCCTTGATGAAGTGGAGCAAAACGCGTTTGGGCGCTTTGCGTGCCACGGTTTGTACGTCGGTGGCGCGCACGAGTGAGCATCCGGCGTCGGCCGCTGCGGCATGAAACCGTTCTTGCGCCGATTTCGGAACGATGACTTCGAGGCTTCCACCTGGGCGGAGGAGGCGGGCTGCACGCATCGTGAGGCGGGCGAAGGTGAGTCCCGTGGCGGTGTGGCGAGCCTGTGCACGGAGCGCGTTGGGAGCGAGGAGCGTTTCTTCGAAAAACGGAGGGTTGCTCACAATGGCATCGAAGGCGCCGGCATCGATAAGCGAGGTGCACCGGTTTTCGTCCAGAAAATCGACACAATGCACGTCGATTTGCTGAGCGAAGGGTGACCTGGCCACATTTTCTGCGGCTTGTTCCGCTGCCTGCGGGTCGATTTCGAGCGCGACGACGTGGGTTTCCGGAAAGCGTTGGGCGAGCAGGAGCGCGACGAGCCCGCAGCCCGTACCGACATCCAGGACGCGTGTCGTAGCGCGCCGGTTTTCAAGGTGCGCAGCGTGCGATTCGCTGCCGGCGGTCTGTGGGCGTTCGTCGGCCGCGGCTAATCGAGCCCATGCGCCGAGGAGTACGCCGTCGGTACCCACTTTCATGGCGCAGCGATCGTCGTGGACAACAAATTGACGGAAGGTAAACATAGAGGAGAGGACGTTGTGGATGTACGATGGAGGAAGGGGCTTGACGCGTTGGAGGGGACGGGGGAAGTGAGACGAGGAAACGTAAAAGAAGTCGAGTCATTCCACAAAAAAGTCGCGCAGTGCCGGAATAAGTGGCGCGATCCGGAGAAAAAGTTGGGTGTTTCCGAATGAAAGCCTCCTTGTTTGCGCAAAAGGTTCCCTATTTTTCTGCCACCCTTGGGAGCGCGCGCGAACAGGTCGGGACTTTGGGTGAAGCAGGTTGCGGTGATCGCACGATAGGTTGGTGCCCTTGCGAGGAGGACAGGCTTCCTCGAACGAGAAGGGGACGATGAGTGGCGACTCATCGCGGCACCATGGAACAAGTGGTGAGACGGGGAATTGCTTGAGAGCGGCCTTATTGCGACTTTGGTGGAGCGGGGAAGAGCGAAGCGCGTTGTGGATCGTTTCCGCCGGCGCAGGATTGCGCTCTGCACGGACGAGAACCAATGAAAAAAGGCGGCTTCACGAGTGAAGCACGCCTTTCGATTGGATTGGGAATAGTT
>ERZ772999.883-NODE-883-length-18381-cov-5.056259_pt1 | contig 18381 bp, 5 predicted proteins | sample MGYA00511467_ERZ772999 | MGnify/ENA primary metagenome ERZ772999 (study PRJEB29015, sample SAMEA2738064) | human oral metagenome | biome: human oral; feature: human-associated habitat; material: saliva | place: China | collected 2218 ... | reverse complement strand
TTCTATTATAACATAATTGTAGGCCCCTGACAGTAGGAATGGCAAACTTGTTAAGCAAGGTACACAAGATAGAAGAAAACTGGCGCCAGCCAGAGGCTAGCACCAGTCTATTTTTGAGGTGTAAAACTAAATTAGTCTACATGATGTGGCTTGTTAGCCAAGAGTAGTACTACAGAAATTAAGGCTAAGACAAGAGCCAACCAGATGAAGTTCATTTCACCAGTGCTTGGTAAAGATGGATTCTTAGCATTGAAGGCATTGTAGAATACAAGTTCCTTCTCTGTCGCAACTTCTGCTTTAAGCTTGCCATTAGCATCCTTCATTACAGCAACCGTTACGTTGAACTTAGTCTTGTCGTAGCTGATAGCTGAATCTTGCCCAGCAACTTCGCGTACGGTTAACTTATAGGTCCCTTCTTGTGCATAAGAAGAAGTTAAGCTAATCGCACCTGAAGCGTCATTGCTTGCAGTTGCTAAGACTTTGCCCATGCTGTCTACTAATTCAAATTTGAACTCTTTGTCTTTTAGTTGACGACCAACTAATACTTTCTTAGCTGCTACTGTGAAGTCAACTGCAGCAGGTGCAGGGTCAGAAGAGTTTGGTAAGTTAGTCGCTGCTTTGTTAACAAAGGTCGCTTGGTTAGTGTAACTAGCGCTTGCTTCTAATTGGCCTGCGCCATTGTCCACAACAGTTACCACTACATCAACCGCTTTGGTATCGTAGGTTACGGTTTCATCGCTACCTGCTTTTTCTACAACTTTATAGTTGTAAGTGCCGGCTTGTTCGAATTCAACTGAAGCGAACTTAACAGTTCCATCTTGGGCATTCTTCACGGTTTGTAATACTTTACCTTGTGCATCTTGCAATTGGAACTCGAACTCGTCTGCCTTAAGTGCACGGCCTTCTAATTGCTTCTTCACTACGATTTCTTGGCTAGTTTTAGCAGCTTTATAGCTGTTAGCAAACTGAGCTTGATCATAGGTAACAGTTGCTTTTTTCTCACCGTTCTCGTCTACTACTTTAACGTTGGCAGTTAGCTCTGCTTCATCGTAAGTAACACCTGGGACAGCATTGTTTACTTCTTTAATTTTGTAAACAAAGTCGCCAGCTTGAGAGAATTTCACTTTAGCAAAAGTTACATTGCCTTGAGCATCGTTACTTACAGTTTGAACAACTGAGTTATCAGCTGTGTTGATTAATTGGAATTGGAATTCGCCAGCTTTCAAAGCACGGCCATCTAATTTCTTGGTCACTTTGAAAATCACTTCGTCTGAACGGCTAGCTGATGCGCCACCCTCAGTAGTGGTTAGTGGAGCAAACCCCTCAACATTATGAACTTCTTTAGCAGTTTTTACAACGATAGCGTTGAATACTTTTTTAGTTGCGTTGTCAACTGGACTTGTTAATTTTGTAGAATAACGCAAGTACAAGCCACGACCACTCAAATCACCATTTTCTGGCGTAACCGTGAAGTGGTTTTTGTCTGCCACTTTGACACCAGCACTATCAAGGGCTGGGTGACCTTCTTCCTTACCCCACTCAGTAAAGTAGTAACCTGTTACTTCGCCAACTAATTCTTGACCTTCTGGAATGGTGTCAGCAATGCTTACGCCCGTTACGTCCTTAGCGGCCAAACGGTTAACCAACACTTGCCATCTGATCATGCTTGGGTCGTCTTTATCTTGAACGCCCCACTTGAAGTACCCAGTGGAATCTTCCATCGGTACAATACGGGTAAGTGTATAAGAGCCTGCGCCAGGTAACGTCATAGTTACTGTCTCATCAACTGCAACAGAGTCAGCCCATACTGCTGTGAACAAAGCACTGACAGTACGACTTTCGTTCATGAAGCGATAGTAGGCTTCGTTAGTGATTGTAATAGTTGCGGTGTTAGTAGCTGGATCAGTAGTCAACGTAGCAACTGTCGTACCGCTAGCTGCTTTAATTTCTTTTGGTTCAGTTTTCTCTACCGCCAATTGTGCTGGCACTTGGTAGACAAAAGTATCCCCATTTTTTACTGTTGCTGAATCCGGAATTTGGTAAGTTGGCTTAATATAGAATTTACCCTCACCATATTTAGCCCCGTCAACAACCGGGTTGTTATTAATCAAGAACTCAGTTGATACCAACTGCGCCGCTTGACTGGCTGATGTTGCGGCTGCTTCTGGATTAGCTGCCGGCTGGTTCTCACTAGGACTTGCTGGTGCTGCTACCCCACCTGCGTTGTCACTAGCACTTGATTCTGATGCAACCGCGGGTGCCGCTGTTGCTGGCTCTGCGCCTGTAGGCGCTTCTTGAGCTAATGCATTGATCGGTCCGACAAAAATGCTCAGAACCATTAAGAGTGAAATAAGCAAGTTAAAAAACTTACGCTTATCCATAAAAATTTCCCCTCCTTAGTTTCGGGTGCCACTATCTTTTGCGCTACTAAATAGCACCCTAATTTTCTGGATATCGGCAATTTAATACCATATATAGTATATCACACCACTTGCTATTTGTACAGTTCTTTTAGTGGAATCAAGTTTAACACCTAATTTCCAAACTTAATTGAAGATAATTTTTGCTAATTATTGATACTATTGATTGGATTTGACCAGTCATTTGCCCAAAAAAGCCCATAATATCGTTTTTTTGTAGTGACAATTTCAGATGATTATTGTATACTATAGTCTGGAGGTCGGACCTCCGCTAGGATAATTAGTAATTTTCCTAGAGCTTACTGATTTATTTTCAAATTAGACTTCCCCTCTATATTTAGAAAATAACTCTGACGGCCTACTATTTTCTGGATAATATAGTAATAGTCGTCAATCCTATTTTTTATAGGATCTGGCTAGGGAGCTAGCCGCTACTTAATGCTCCCTAGGACAAAGAGACTGAATTCTACCATTCAGCCTCTTTTTTAATAGAGAAAAGCCCCAGAGTTTATCAACTCTGGGGCTTTTCTGCATACTTTAGGCTTTGCCAACTACTAATAAAGTAGCCTAAGATCTTGCTTTTTTGTCAAGAAGGAGAACCGCAATTGCGCCCATTACCATCATGCTAGCCAAAGCAGTCAACCAAATAACTTGGGCTTCACCTGTCTTAGGTAATTTCTTCTCTTCTTTCACTGGTTTGTAAGTGTTCTTAAAGACAATCGATTTGGCACTATCCACTTTTGCTTGGAACTTGCCTTCGCTGTCCTTACTTACAGTTACAGAAACCTCATGAACAGTCTTGTCATAAGTGATTTCTTTGTCGCCCAAGTCTTTTTCCACGACTTTGTAAGTAAAGGTACCTTCACTTGGGTTTGTGATGGTATGTTCCAAATGAATCTTGCCTGATGCATCGTTTTTAGCGGTAGCAACCAGGTTGCCATTTGAATCGAGGAGATTGAATTGGAATTCATCTGCCTTCATTTCACGGCCTTCCAATTCTTTCATAGCGTCTACGCTGAAGCTTGGTTGCCCTGGATCCACTGCCTTATAGGTGTTAGTGAAGGTAGCATCGTTAGTGTAAGTAACTGAAGGGGTTAATTGTGCTTGTTTATCAACCACTTCAACAGTTGCTTCTACTACTTTTGTATCGTAAGTAACATTCTTCAAGCCGTTATTTACTTCTTGAATACGATACTTGCTAGTCCCTACTTTGCTATAAGTTTGTTCTTCGAAGGTTACATTACCCTCTGCGTCGTTCTTAGCACTTGCCAACTTAGTGCCTTGTTCGTCTAATAATTCGAACTCGAACTCGCCTGCTTCTAAAGCACGACCTTCTAAAACTTTCTTAACGCTTAATGCTTGCTTGGTTGAAGCTGCTGCGTAACGGTTAGTAAAGACTGGCTCTTGTTCATAGCTTGGTGTTGCTACTAATTGACCATTGTCGTCTTTGACCTCAACAGTTACTTTCACTTCTTTAGCGTCATAAGTAACACCTTTAGCATCGCCTGAAACTTCTGCGATAGTGTAAGTGTAAGTCCCAACTGCTGAATAAGTAATTGGTTCAAAGCTTACCTTACCTGTCGCATCGTTAGCGACACGTTGTAGTTCTTTGCCGTCAGCGTCTTTCAAGACGAAGTTAAATTCGTTAGCTTGAAGCGCGCGACCTTCCATGCGTTTAGTTGCCATAAGGGTAACATTTTGATCCAATGGCTTGTAGCTGTTGGTGAATGTCAATTCCTTATCTGGCGTTACAGTTGCTTCTAATTGACCCGCAAGGTTATCTGTTACACGAACGTGTACCAAGATATTGCTTGAGTCATAGGTCATCCCTTTATCATTAGCGTCTAGTTTTTCACGAACAGAGTAAGTGTAGGCGCCAGCGCTTGAGAGACTTTGTGCCTTAAAGGTAATATCCCCATTTGCATCGTTCTTAGCTGTGTCAACAACTTTGTTGGTTGAAGCATCTACTAATTCGAAGGTGAAGGCATTAGCTACTAAGGCTTTACCTTTCAAGACTTTCTTAGCTTTGATTGTGACATCAGCAGTGGCTGCTTTATAAGCGTTGGTAATGGTTTGCCCATCTGGGTACTCTACCGTAGCTTCTAATTGGCCGGCATTGTCAGTTACTTTTACGGTTACGTTCAATACTTGAGTGCTGTAAGTCACCCCAGCAACAGTCCCCGCTTGCTCCTTAACCGTGTACTTATAAGTACCTGGTTTGGTGTAAGTAATCGCGTCGAAAGCCACACTACCGTTCTCAGCGTTGGCTTTAGTTTGCGCTGCACTGGTAGCTCCTTCTTCGATTAAGTCGAAGCTAAATTCGCCTGCCTTTAGTGGACGGCCAGTTAAGGCTTTTGTCACACTAATGACTGCACTTGTTGATAAAGCTTGGTAGTTGTTAGAGAACTCAGCTGGTGTAGCGTAAGTTTCAGTCGCTACCAATTGACCTTGGCCGTTGTCAGTTACCGCTACGGTGACTTCAACATTCTTAGCGTCATAGGTATAACCCTTAGAACCATCGTTCTTCTCACGAATAATGTAAGTGTGGTTACCTACTTCTGTATAAGTTTCAGCTGGGAAGGTTACGGTCCCGTCTGCCTTATTCTTAGCGGTTTGAACCACTTGGTCAGTAGCTTTGTTAACCAATTCGAAAGTGAATTGGTCATCTGCTAAGTTAGCACCGGTCAGCGCCTTGTTAGCTTTCAAGACTTTGCTTACTGATTTCGCTTGGTAAGTGTTAGTGATCTCTTGACCATCTGGGTATTCTACCGCAGCTTCTAATTGACCTGCGTTATCTGTGACAGTAACTTTGATCTTGTAGGCCTTCTCATCGTAAGTAATCCCGCCAAGGTTACCTTTTTGTTCTTTAACAGTGTATTCATAGACACCTGTTTGCGTATATGTGATTGGGTCGAAATTAACAGTCCCGTTCTCATCCGCAGTCGCTTTGGTTTGGTTGTCTTTTGCTTCTGGAGCAGTTAAGTCAAAGCTGAACTCACCTGCTTTTTGCGCACGACCGGTCAACTTCTTAGTGAAGCTGAAGGCTGCAGTCGTTGATAAAGCTTGGTAGTTGTTAGTAAACTCAGCTGGCGTAGCATAAGTTTCAGTCGCTACCAATTGACCTTGACCATTGTCGGTAACCGCTACGGTTACTTCTGGTGCCTTGGTATCGTAGGTATAACCCTTAGCGCCATCATTCTTCTCACGAATAATGTAAGTGTAGTTACCTACAGCTGTATAGGTTTCAGCTGGGAAGGTGACGGTCCCGTCTGCCTTGCTCTTAGCAGTTTGGGCAACTTGACCTGTTTCTTTATTTACCAATTCGAAAGTGAATTGGTCATCTGCTAAGTTTTTACCAGTCAAGGCTTTAGTTGCCTTCAAGACTTTGCTTACTGATCCCGCTTGGTAAGTGTTAGTAATCTCTTGCCCATCTGGGTATTCTACCGCAGCCTCTAATTGACCTGCCTTATCTGAGACAGTAACTTTAATGCGGTAAGTCTTCTCATCGTAAGTAACCCCACCAAGCTTACCATTTTGTTCTTTAACAGTGTATTCATAGACACCTGTTTGCGTATAAGTGATTGGGTCGAAATTAACGGTCCCGTTCTCATCCGCAGTTGCTTTAGTTTGGTTGTCTTTTGCTTCTGGGGCAGTTAAGTCGAAGCTAAACTCACCCGCAACCTGTGCACGACCGGTCAACTTCTTAGTGAAGCTGAAGCTTGCAGTCGTTGATAAAGCTTGATAGTTGTTAGAGAACTCAGCTGGTGTAGCGTAAGTCTCAGTTGCCACTAATTGACCTTGACCATTATCGGTAACTGCTACCGTTACTTCAACCGTCTTATCGTCATAGGTGTACCCCTTAGAACCATCGTTCTTCTCACGAATAATGTAAGTGTGGTTACCTACTTCTGTATAAGTTTCAGCTGGGAAGGTTACGGTCCCGTCTGCCTTATTCTTAGCGGTTTGAACCACTTGGTCAGTAGCTTTGTTAACCAATTCGAAAGTGAATTGGTCATCTGCTAAGTTAGCACCGGTCAGCGCCTTGTTAGCTTTCAAGACTTTGCTTACTGATTTCGCTTGGTAAGTGTTAGTGATCTCTTGACCATCTGGGTATTCTACCGCAGCTTCTAATTGACCTGCGTTATCTGTGACAGTAACTTTGATCTTGTAGGCCTTCTCATCGTAAGTAATCCCGCCAAGGTTACCTTTTTGTTCTTTAACAGTGTATTCATAGACACCTGTTTGCGTATATGTGATTGGGTCGAAATTAACAGTCCCGTTCTCATCCGCAGTCGCTTTGGTTTGGTTGTCTTTTGCTTCTGGAGCAGTTAAGTCAAAGCTGAACTCACCTGCTTTTTGCGCACGACCGGTCAACTTCTTAGTGAAGCTGAAGGCTGCAGTCGTTGATAAAGCTTGGTAGTTGTTAGTAAACTCAGCTGGCGTAGCATAAGTTTCAGTCGCTACCAATTGACCTTGACCATTGTCGGTAACCGCTACGGTTACTTCTGGTGCCTTGGTATCGTAGGTATAACCCTTAGCGCCATCATTCTTCTCACGAATAATGTAAGTGTAGTTACCTACAGCTGTATAGGTTTCAGCTGGGAAGGTGACGGTCCCGTCTGCCTTGCTCTTAGCAGTTTGGGCAACTTGACCTGTTTCCTTGTTTACCAACTCGAAAGTGAATTGGTCGTCTACTAAGTTTTTACCTACCAAGGCTTTAGTTGCCTTCAAGACCTTAGTGACTGAAGCTGCCTTATAAGTGTTGGTAAAGCCAGGCTTAGTATAGGTAACGGCTGCAGTCTTAGCACCACCATTATCGGTTACTGTAACAGTCGCTGTAATGATGTTCTTGTCATAGGTAACACCTGGCAAGTTGTTGTTGACTTCGCGAATCTTATAAGTAAAGTTCCCCGCTGTACGGAACTTCATCTTCTTAAACTTAACAACACCGTTCTCATCGTTAGTAGCAGTTGCTACTACCTGATTGCTACTGTCAACTAATTCAAAGCTGAACTCACCTTGATTCAATGAACGTCCATTCAATGTCTTGTTCACTTCAAAGATAATCTCATCAGGACGAGCCCCTGTCCCGACCCCATCAGTGGTAGTCAAGGCAGCAAAACCATTAACGTCTTCAGTATGTGTAGCGGAAGTAAATGTATAATTGTTGAAGACTTTTTTAGTTACTAAGTCAACAGGCGCAGTGATACGGGTTTGGAAGATGATTAACAAACCACGCCCATCTAGGCTCCCACCATTGCTTGGCGTAATGGTGAAGTGGTTGTCATCTTCAATGTTAACTTCGCCGCCCGTATAAGCCACACGGCCACCGGCTGTCCCACCGTTTTGAGCCGCTTCCCAGTCAGTAAAGTAGTAACCACTAAATGAATCAGGTACAACTTCTTGCCCCTCTGGAATAGTATCTCTCACCATAGCGTTGACTATACCTGGTTTAGCATAACGGTTAATACGAATACGCCAGTTAACCAACTCAGGGTTGTCCCGGTCTTGGTTCCCCCATTTAGTATAACCCGTTGGGTCTACGTCAGGTACGATACGCATTAACTTGTATTCCCCAGCACCTGGCAAATCGAAAGTCTGCTCGATGTTCTTAGGTGTGCTATCAGCCCATACCGCCGTGAAGAGTGCTGTCAATGACTTGTTCTCATTCAAACGAGCATAGTACTCTGCGTTGGTGATCGTGATGGTGGCTGTATTATTCGCTGGGTTAGTTGTTAAAGATGCAACAGTTGTGACATTGTCCCCCGCTTTAATTTCAACCGGACCACTTTGTTCCACTCGGAAGACACTTGGCACTGTATAGGTCAAGGTGTCGCCATTTTGGAGTGTAGCGTTATCCGCAAATTTATAGGTTGGGATAATATAGAATTTCCCTTCCCCATATTTACCAGGGTTTTGGACTGGGTTGTTATTAATCTTGAAGTCCGTTGTCATGGTATATTGCGCTTCTTGAATCGGCGCTTGTGGATAGTGCTGAGTTGCCTCAGCTTTATCAGTATTCGCTGAGTCTTGACCATCCGCATTGGGCTTAGCCGCCCGATCCTCCTCTGCTGCCGGCTGGGCCGCTTGCCCACCATCAGCTTCTTGTCCCCCTGTCTCTTTGGCTTCTTGCGTTTGCTCAGTAGCAGGTGTTGCTACACCAGCATTCGCTTCTTGCGCAAAGGTAGATAGCGGGCTAATAAAAACTTGCAGCACTAATAAGAGTGCGATTAGCAAGTTCGCTAGCTTCTGCTTTTTCACTTTGCTTCCCCTCTCTCACGCTACAAAAGCCAGGCCTACCGCTACATATGCCCTGACTTTCTTAACGCTTGATATTGTGTATATTACTATACCAAGACTATTTTATCACACTCAATCACAAAAGAAAAGTTTCATTTCCTCTCTATCTCATAAAATCGAAATGTCATTACAAATCGATAACACCTCCCCCTTCCCTAACATAAGAAAAACGCGTGAGAATCGCCTATATCTGGCGAAACTCACACGTTTCCTTCTATTATATATACCCTATTCTGGTCCTAGTGAATCAGGGACCAACTTAGGTATGTATATGTGCATGCTTAGTCATGCGTCTCATCTTTGCGACTAGCTGTTGATTCTGTTCCCTGAGCACTCGATACTGACGAAGCCTGATTGGCAGCCTCCGCTGGCATCACTGGCACGACCGTCTCTTCTCTGGTGTAAACCAACTCGTAAGTCTCCGCTTCTTCATAAACGTTAATACCGTCTAGCGTCTCCCCATTCTTGCGTAGGTAGCTATACTTGTAGTTAGCAACCGTCACTGGTTTTGGAATGACGTAACGATTTGGCCACGCACTTAAAGTCGTTGGCTCGTGAATCTCCTGGCCATCCTCCGTGACATGCCGCAAGGTGATAACCGTCTTCTCTTCATAACTTGGAACTCGGTAATGTAATTTTACGACGATTGGTTTATCGCCAACTGTCCCAGATAGCGGATCATCACTGTAGTCGTACACAAGCCAGCTCCATAAATTCTCTTCAGGTGTTACCGTGTATGGCTCACCTTGGGTGACGGTACGTTCCTCTAGATGAACTCGCACTGGGAAGCCTTCGATAGAATCATCGTTATAGTATTCAATGTACAGCTTCGTTACTCGGCGATAGACAAAGACTATTTCAAAGTCATGATTAGGTACCGTGCCCTGAGCATTTTCTGGAACGGACGTCAGTTCATAGTCAGGAAAGTCACCCTGAGTTTCCTTCTCATACTCTGTTCCAACCTCTACCCTGTCTGTCCTTGTTTGTGCTAACTCTTCACCTGACACGGTTACATGTTTAACAGTTTTTGTCACTCGATGAATTGGATTGTAGTAGTAATCCATATAAACCGTTTCGGGATCTTCACTGCTGAAGGTGTAGTCTTCATAATTATAATCACGCTCTACATTTCGATAATCCTCGTGTTCAAAGTAGTCTCCTTCTACTCTAACAGCTTTTTCATATCTAAATGTGAACTTCTTGCCTTCTAAGGCCACCTTCTCAATAGACAGCATGAGTTCTTTCGTTTCATTATTGAAATGCCGCTGGATAACTCGATGCTTAGGATTAGAGTTATAGACGAAGGTTACAATCGTTTCTTCTGCCTCTAAGAAGCCAGACGGTTGTCCTTGGGTGTGACTGTAGACATAGCCAGGGACTGGCTCAGGCACTAAGTAGTAAGGGGTCTCAGCATGCCCTTTCACTGTTTCGCTCCCAATCTCATGCCCCTCTTCGTCGACATAGCGTGCTGTCGCCGTATGGAACTTATCAAAATGATGATAGGTTAGAGTAATGGTTGTATCTTCATTGAATGCAGCAAACAAAGACTGTCCAGTTCTCTTCAGCGTATACTGTTGTTGAGAAAGATCCGCTGGTCGGATGGTAGTCTCTACTCCCTTAGGTACTTCAATCTGTTTCTGATATTCAGCAACGTACTGGTCAAGTTCTTGCCCTGACTCATCTACATATTTCAAAGTGACGGTTGCGGTAGTTCGTTTATACCTCAAATTGACAACTTTTGGACTGTCCTCAAATTGGCCTTTGAACTCACTCTCATCACTAGCAAGTTCGTATTTTTTGTCGCCCTTGGAGATATAATGCTTGGAACTTAGATCATAAGTCTCCCCAACTAAACCATCGTGTATCTCACTAACTTCGAGCTTTTCGCCAGCCTCGTCCAAGAAGTTAACTCGGATGATACCTGGCAGAATCCGACGACGATAGTAAACACTTATTTCCCCACGTTCATTCCTAGAATTTCTAATTTCAAATACATTAGGCTGCGACCTCAAGTTATCATAACTCACGTCATGACCTAGGAAATCATAGATGTTAGGATAAGGGTTCCGAGGTATTAAAGTAGAAATAGGTAAGCCCACTTTCCCCCAAATAGTAAATTCTCTCTCTGACTCCCGAGGGTCTTCTGGATGAGTATTACCTACTACTCCATATAGCTCAAGTCCAGGAGCAGTTGCTTGATAGTAATAGATGACGTGTTTTTCATAGTCGGCATACTTACCAGTTACCTCGCCTTGGACACCGACATATTGATAGTTTTCAATATTTTTTCTCTCCGTCATATATTGCGTCCCGACAGTTCCACGTAAAATGACCCGCTCAGCCAGATAATTCCCTCTGTTATCTACATAATCTACGATTACCTTACCCGGATCTGGATAAACAGAGCGATAGACATAAGTAACAACCTGATCTTCTAGTTGATAAGTCCCTGTCGTATTCCCTTGGACAGTGAGGAAAGTAAAGTTATCAAACTGCTTCTGCTCTGTCTGATATGGTGTGCCAAAAGGCTTATAGCTACGAATCGGCGGTGCCAAATCCTCATTAGCCTCATCTACATATCGTACTACTAATATACCCTCATTAATTCGTGAGTCACGTAGTCCTTCATAAATATAAGTAACTACTTGCTCTTGCTCACTATATTGTCCGAATTCTTCACCTTCAACATTTCGGAATATGTAATTGTGGAATTCTTTTTTACGAGTATAGTAGTTCTTACCGAGCTCGCCTTTCATCACAATTTCCGGGATGAGCAGCGTTCCCTCTTCATCCTGATAACGTACCCGCACAATCCCTGGCAACTCCTGGTCAGTGCCTTTGCGATAGACATAAGTCACCGTCTGAGTTTCTAGGCTATAGTTACCTGTCTCAGAACCATCGACATGATCGAAGACATAACCTTCGATTTCCTTTTTCTCTGTGCTATAGGCAGTATCTACCTGACCAGAGAGATTAATGCTTGGCCAAATGCTATGCCCATCCGTATCTTGGTAATTCACCTTAACATAGCCAATTGACTTCCGATAGACATAGGTAATCGTTTGTGCCTCTTCTGTATAGAAGCCCATCTCTGGCCCATCAACTCGAACGAGTTCATAGTTGTCAAAGCTCCTCGCCTTTGCTTGATAAGGTAGTCCCACATAGTCTGTCAGATACTTCGGCTGTGCAAGTTCTTCACCCGCTTCATCTTCATACTTGACAGTCAAATCTCCTCGAAGTCTTTCATAATAGTAGGTAACCTTCTGAGGCTCTTCGGTTAATTGTCCCTCTGTTTCACCGTCAACTCTAGTAAAGCGATAATTTGCGAAGTGTTTCTGAGTGGTAGTATAGTAATCTCCAACGGCCCCTTTGATTTCTTCAGCTGGTCCTAAATCAAAATCGGCCTCGTTACGGTAATAGACAATTACTTTAGAGGTTACGACTCTCGCAATTCGGCGATAAACAAAGTCAACCCACTGAGTCCTACCTGAGATATACTTCCCTTTTTTTTCACCTTCAGTACGAATGAGAATATAGTTCTCAATATCTAATGCATCGAATTCATAGGATGCGCCTGGTCGTCCATCAGTATAGACACTCGGCTTAAGCTCTTTGCCATTTTCATCGACATATCTTGCATACGCGCGCCCCCCGTCACTTTCTTCCTTCTTATATTCTTTAGTTGAGTATAAGAGAATGACGACCTGTGTTCCTTCTTGGTAAGTGACATGAGGAGGATATTCTTCTCGGCCTTGATAGAAGTAGTTTTCAAATTTTTTGATCTCGATCGGAGCATCAGTCCCCACATATCCTGTTGTCACGACATCAGGATGTAGGGTTTCACCCTTGACGGTCTTATATCGTACAACGACTTTCCCTCGAGCCTTGCTGCCAGGACTAGCATAGACATAGGTGACATAATGTTTTTGGCTAGCATAGGTCCCTTGGGTCTCCCCAGACACATAAGATAGACGATAGCCTTCAACTGCCTTCTCTTCAGTCTGGTAACTATCTCCCAGTAACCCTGCCATATCCACTGGAGGAAGCAAATCATCGTTTGTCTCATCAATATAGCGGACATTTACTGCACCATTATTTGGCGGTAAATTGACTGGTTGATAGACAAACTTAACGGTCTTGGCTTCCGTTGCGAATGTCCCTTGGCGATCTCCCTCAACTCTCAAGAAGTTATATTCTCTCACTTCTTTCTGAGTAGCTGTGTAGGCAGTGTCTACTTCGCCTTCTAAGGTCTCGGCATCAGCCACAGGCTGATCCGCTTCGTCCACATATAAGACATTGACTGTTCCGCGTGGTTTTGGAATGGCTTGGTAGATGTACTTAACTTTTTGGATTTCAGCCTTGAAGGTTCCGGCCTCTGAGCCGTCTACCCGCAGGAAGTTATAACCTGTTACTTCCTTCTTCTGGGTCGTGTAGGCTGCGTCCACTTCACCTTCCAAAGTCTCAGGATCTGCTACTTGCGCATCTTGCTCATCCACGTAAGTCACAAGAACTGTACCACGTGGCTTCGGAATTGCTTGGTAGATGTACTTAACGTTTTGGACCTCTGTCTTGAAGGTGCCAGTAGCTGGGCCTTCTACTCGTAAGAAGTTGTAACCTGTGATTTCTTTCTTCTCAGTTGTATAACTTGAATCCACTTCGCCTTCTAAAGTGACCGGATCTGCCAATTTGGTGTCTTGCTCGTCCACATAAGTTACGTTTACCGTTCCACGTGATTTCGGAATGGCTTGGTAGATGTACTTAACATTCTGAACTTCGGACTTGAAGCTACCAGTCGCTGGGCCTTCCACTCGCAGGAAGTTGTAACTTGTGATTTCTTTCTTCTCAGTTGTATAACTTGCGTCCACTTCACCTTCTAAGGTAACTGGATCTGCCAATTTTGCGTCTTGTTCGTCCACATAAGTTACGTTTACTGTGCCACGCGGCTTCGGAATAGCTTGATAGATGTACTTAACATTCTGAACTTCTGTCTTGAAGGTGCCAGTCGCTGGGCCTTCTACTTGTAGGAAGTTGTAACCTGTGATTTCTTTCTTCTCAGTTGTATAACTTGCATCCACTTCACCTTCTAAGGTAACTGGATCTGCCAACTGAGCGTCTTTCTCATCAACGTAAGTCACCTGGACACGTCCAGATTCCTTAGCGGAAGATTGTGATTCTTTCGGTGTATAGATGAAGGTCGTGACTTGTGGTTCAGTTTGGTACTGACCAGAAATCTTCCCTTCAATACGTGCAAGCTCGTAACCTTGGAAAGTTTTCTCTTCTAATGTAAAGTCACTTCCCACGGTACCAGTTGTTACGAGATCGTCTGATAATTTGTCTTGCTTCTCGGTTAGATAACGAGCTGTTACGGTACCTTCTACTTTTGGCTTGTTAGAGCTTGTGTGGATATAACCGACATAAGTGAAACCATCGATTTTAGGCGGCGTATATTGATAAGTTTGCCCCTTGGTTACCGTCTGGGTCTCGCTAGCACGCAAATAATTCATTTGCGCCAGAGCAGCACGACCAGCGCCTAAACCGGATAAACCGATAACTAAGAGCAACCAGAATTTCCAAGAGCCGTTTTGCTTACGGAAAGACCATGCAAGCAGTGTCCCTAGAATCAATAGGAGTGCACTAATGAGCCACTGCAGGATGACCGCATTCAACTCACCCGTCTTAGGAAGTGAGCCTGGGTTTTGCGGTTTGGATGGTTCTGGGTCTCCAGGTACAGAAGAAGATTCTGATGAACTGGAACTCTGGGAATCGGACTCTGACGAGCTAGACGATTCGGAACTCTCGGAATCTGATGAGCTGGAGGACTCAGATTCTGAGGAAGAGGAGCTCTCGGACTCTGAAGAGGACGAACTCTCAGATTCAGAGGACTCTTCCGATGATGCTGAAGATTCATCGGATTGACTAGGTGGTTGAGGTTTTGAGCTTGCATCTTGCTCATAAACCAATTGATAATCCGCCACATCTGTTGTCGCCGTACCAGTCGGATTCTCTTTCACCACTTGCTGGAGTTGTTCAGGTGTAAGATCCGCCTGATTGACGAAATGATAATTTACAGTGGTCTGTTCTCCCTGAGAAAAGACTTGTAATATTTGTGTGGGGAACGCTAAACAAAAGATAGCGCTGAGCGCAAGGGCTCTTTGGGTTTTGTGACGCATGCCGATAATTCCTTTCAATATTTGTCCATTGTCTATTTAACTAGATTTATAGGCGAAAGTCAATCTAATTGCGCAAAATTCACATGATTTTTTTGTAAATCATATGATATCCTCCAATATATTATTTAAATATATATTTTGCATGATTGTTTGGACATCAAACTAAAAGAATTGCCTAGACATAAGGGAATAAAAGGCGAACGTTACTCCTGATTTTCTGCACAAAAATATGCGACCGAGAAATCTCGATCGCATATTTCATCTATTTCACATCAGTGGTTTGATTAGTTTCTAGCATTCTTGCGAGTAAACAATACAACTACTGCTGCGATTACCAATACAAAGGCTAAACCGATTAATAAGATTGAGCTAGATTCACCAGTTTTTGGTAATTTCTTCTCTTCTTTCTTCTCTTCTGGCTTGCCTGGGCCTTGTTGGTTTGGAGTATTGTCAGCAAGAAGGTTTACGAAGACCACGCCACTTGTATTTTCTTTCTTAGAAACTACTAATTGACCTTTACCGTTGTCTGTAACTTCTACCGTTACTGGGTAAGTCTTTTCATCGTAAGTGATCTCTGTCTTATCACCTTTCTTCTGATGAAGAGTGTAAGTGTAAGTACCTGGCGCATCGTATGTCAATGCTGGGAAGACTACATGACCTTTTTCATCAGTCTTAAGTTCGCTGATGACTTTGCCATCTTTATCAAGTAATTCAATAGTGAAATCATCTGCTTTGATTGGCTGATCTTTGTCGCCTTTTTTGAGGACTGAAGTTGCATCTACAACAACGCTAGTTGGAGCTGCTTTGTAAGTGTTAGAGAAGGCTGCTTCTTTAGCGTAAGTTGCTTTTGCTTCTAATTGACCTTTACCGTTGTCTGTAACTGCTACTGCTACATCAAATTCGGTTGAGTCATAAGTGTAGCCTGCTGCGCCTTCATTCTTCTCACGAATCTTGAAGTTGTAGTTGCCTGCTGCATCGAAGCTTACTGCTGGGAATTCAACAGTACCGTCTGCCTTGTTCTTAGCAGTTTGAACTACTTTGCCGTTTTGGTCTACTAATTCGAAAGTGAATTGATCAGCTGCTAAAGTGCCGCCGTTCAATGTCTTGCTTGCTTTCACTACTAGGCTTGCTGCTGCTGCCTTGTAAGTGTTGCTGAAGCTTGCTTCTGGTGTGTAAGTTGCGGTTGCTTCTAATTGAGCTTGACCATTATCAACAACTGATACAGCCACTTCTACTTCTTTAGCGTCGTAGGTGTAACCTGCTGCACCTTCATTCTTCTCACGAATAGTGTAAGTGTAGTTACCTGCTGCGTCGAAGCTTACTGCTGGGAACTCAACAGTACCATCTGCTTTGTTCTTAGCGGTTTGAACTACTGAACCAGTAGCTTTGTCTACTAATTCGAAGGTGAATTGATCAGCTGCTAAAGTGCCGCCAGTCAATGTCTTAGTAGCTTTTACTACTAGGCTTGCAGATGCTGCTTTATAAGTGTTAGTGAAGGCTTCACGGTCATAAGTAACTGTGGCAGTCTTAGCACCTGCATTGTTAACTACCTTAACAGTTGCTGTGATTGGGTTTTGGTCATAAGTGACACCTGCCAAGCTGCCTTTTACTTCGCGAATCTTGTAGGTGAAGTCACCTGCATTCTTGAACTTAACTTTCTTGAATTTAACAAGACCGTTTTCGTCGTTCTTAGCTTTTGCAACAACTGAGTTGTCTGCTGAGTTTACTAATTCGAACTCGAATTCTTCAGCCTTCAGAGCACGACCTTCCAATTTCTTGTTAACTTGGAAGATTACTTCGTCAGAACGAGCACCAGTACCGATACCATCAGTAGTTGTTAATGGTGCAAAACCATCGAATTCTTGCTTATCTGTATCAGAAGAGAAACTTACATGGTTTTTAACACGTTTAGTTACTGGGTCAACCGGTTCAGTGACACGAGTTTGGTAGATTAAGAAGAGACCACGGCCATCTAAGCTACCACCCTTGTTAGGGATAACTGTGAAGTGGTTGTCATCTTCATTTGTAATCGTAGTCCCGTCAAAGGAGTCTACCCGAGTCCCATTTTCCCAGTCACTGAAGTAGTAACCAGTCATTGGGCCAACAAATTCTTGGCCTTCAGGGATAGTGTCTTTGATAACCGCATTAGTTACGCCTGGTTTAGCGTAGCGGTTAATACGAATGCGCCAGTCAACCAATTCTGGGTTGTCTTTGTTTTGTACCCCCCACTTGGTGTAACCAGTTGGGTCTTCATCGACAACGATACGTGTCAAGGTGTAAGTCCCAGCACCTGGCATTTCAAAGGTTTGTGGAACATTTTTTGGCACGCTATCCGCCCAAACTGCCGTGAATTGGACAGCAATTGTCTTGTCTTCGTTGAGTTTTGCATAATAAGCTTCGTTAGTGATAGTGATAGTTGCAGTATTGGTAGCTGGATCTGTTACCAAAGTCCCTACAACTTCGCCCCCAGCGGTAATGTTAGTTGGGCCAGTTTGCTCAACTTTGAAGGTACTTGGCACTGTATAAACAATGGTGTCGCCATTCTTCAAGGTTACGCTGTTTGGAATTTTGTAACTTGGGGCAATATAGAATTTACCTTCCCCGTATTTAGCGTCATTTTTAACCGGGTTAGTGTTAATGGTAAAGCCAGTAGTCAACTCATATTGAGCTGGTTGAACTTGCGCTTGTGGGAAATGTTGTTCTGGCTCTGCCTCTGGATCAGCTGTTGCAGCTGGTTCAGTTTCTTTGGCAGGCGCCTCCTGTTTTTCCTCCGCGTTCTCTGTTGCAGGTTGGACTGCTTCTGTTGCCGCTGGTGCTACTGGTGTTGCCGCATCTTGCGCAAAAGCAGAAAGTGGGCTAACAAAGACTTGTAGAACCATCAGTAAGACAATCAGAAGATTATGTAGCTTACGTTTATTCAATTTATCACTCCTATCCCCTAAATCACACCCTCCCTCTAGACGCTACTTACTCAAGGGAAGACAATGCTTTTTTAGGATGTTTTTATGGCATTTAGTACCAAGTATATTCTATCAAACCGAGATTCATTTGTATAGAGGAAATTGCGATATTTTCAGAATCATTCGCATATTGTTAACAATGTCACGTCATGTCTTTTTTTTTATGACATGCTAAGCAAGACAACGCCTATTACTAGCGGTTTTCATAGTCTGTGCCATCTAGTATCTGACTTACATAGACCACTAAAAAAGTTGCTTGGGACCGGCGACCAGTTCTACCATATATGAAGCAATATAAGACGATTCCTATTACTAGCAAGCTACTTAATCCCGCAAACCCACTAGCTGGCCCTAGGCCATTGATGGAAGATGCTGCCATCATTTCTTTCTACTATTATAATATGCAAATCTCTACCTGGGATGATACTGCCAGTAACACATAAAAAAGAGACTAGGAAGTTAGTCCCAGTCTCTCGTTTGACTTATTTACTTATTGTATTGATCAGGCTGATTATAGGTGTAAGTAGCCCT
>ERZ772999.881-NODE-881-length-18395-cov-3.367448_pt1 | contig 18395 bp, 23 predicted proteins | sample MGYA00511467_ERZ772999 | MGnify/ENA primary metagenome ERZ772999 (study PRJEB29015, sample SAMEA2738064) | human oral metagenome | biome: human oral; feature: human-associated habitat; material: saliva | place: China | collected 2218 ... | reverse complement strand
TTATTTAAAATATAAATAGCTTTTTTATTAATTTTAATAGATTTTTTATTAATTTATTTTTATAAAATTTTTTACTTGAATAAAAATTAAGATAGTATTTGATTAACTTATGTAAAAACTCTGTATTAGAAAAAAAATAGTATTTATAAAGTTCCGACAGAGCAAGGGGTTGCTGTTCTGAAATGGAAAAAAGTCCTGAAAATGAAATTTAAAAAAATATTTTCAAGTTTTGAATTTTAAAAAAAATTTTTCAAGTTTTGAATTTTAAAAAAATGAATTTGACTTTTTGGATTAAAAAAAAATGGAGAAAACTTTTGATGAAAAGTTGGTGGTTGTAATTTTAAACTTCACTAGGAAGAATTAAAAAAATATTAGAAAATATTAGAAAATACTATAAAAAACACTTGACTTTTAATTATTTTTATGATTTTTAAAACTTCACTTTTGGAGTTTAAAACTTAGCTTTTAAGATTTTAAAATATTGGTTTATTTTTTTAAAAAAACTTATTTTTGATGATTTCATCTACATTTGTTAGTTTTTTAAAACTTCACTTCATAATTTTTTTTAAGTTTTTGCTCTTATTTCTTGTTTTTAAACTCTTCAAAAATTGATTTAACAGTACACTACTTCTTACTTTAAACTATCTTTTCATACTTTGATAATCTCTTAAAAACTGTTCCTAAATTACTAAAATTCTTTTGTTGATTTACTTTTTTAGTTTTGAAAACTACTTCTAATTAACTCTAATTCTTTATTTGATGTATCTTTTTTTTAAAAAGTGTCTACGCCTTTTTTTAAATTTGGGGTACATATAAGATAAGAAAAGAGGGAAATTTCTCGAAAAAAATCGCTCTCAACTCAAGAATTTATCTAATGTTGTTTGCTCGTTTTTTAGTCAAAATTAACCGAAAAAAACTTCGGTTTAAAACCGAAAAACTTTTCGGTTTAAAGCCGAAAAAAACTTCGGTTATCGACGATTTTTCGTTATATACTTTGTTTATCAAAGTATTTTTTGAAATCATTTTTCTTTTTAAAATCAATAGAAAATAGAAAATGAATTTTTTTGTAAAAAATGAGATAACGCAAATTATTTCGGTTATCATTTCACTTCTTAAAACTAGATGAGATGTATAGTTGAAAGATGTTATTGTAAATTTTGGTGTGTATTTAAGTTTTTAGATAAAATTTTTACAGGACTAAAAAAATAATACAAAGTTGTTTTAACTTATGGAGTAATGGTACTTCATTTTTGAGTATAAAATTGAGTTCACTTCCTAAGATATGATAATAGTACAAATTTCCCATTTGTTTTTAAAGATGATAATGCAATTTTTTCTTTTGTTTAGAACATAATAGTACAAATTTCCCATTTAGTTTTTAAAAATTAACTTTATTCAACAGTACACTTCTTCTTATGTCTAAGCTATTTTTTAACTTGTGCTAAGTGGTATTAACTAAGTCTTTTATGAGATTTTATAAGTTTTATTTTTATGAGTTAGGAGAAAAATATATTAAATTAGTTTTTTAAAAAAGTGGTATGTAATAAGTATTAAAATTTTAATTTTGGATTGATTATGGATATGAATTTAAAGTTTTAAATTAATTTTGGTAATCTTAATCGACTAAGTTATTAAAATCTCTAAAAATAGGTTTAAAATGCTTTAAAATAAAAATAGGCATTTTTTCAAAGATAAAAAACTATATACAAGATAGGTTAAGATATGATATAATTAAAGAAATCAAGCATTTAAAGACTTTTTATAAGAATATCCAACAATATTTTAAGATTTTAGATTAACTTTCATTAGAAATAAATTTACTAAAAAATATATCAAATAATACTAATAGAATTAAGATATAATCAATGTTTGAGTGATGTTATTTATGAAATAAATACTAAATATATATCAAATGAAAGGACAACATTGTCCTAAAACATTGACATAGTTCACTCTTAATGGTATAATACAAACATATTAATAGAATGTAATATTGGTAAAATGAATTGAATTGAATTGAATATTTTTTATGAATGTTTTTTGAAAAAGGAATGGTGGTATTATATGAAGTTGACATATTTGCCTGATGGTAGGGTAATAATGCAGTTAAATTTTAATGGGAACACTTATAAACAAGAGTTCAAAAGTGAGAAAGAATTAAAAGACTTTTGCAAGTTCTTGGATAAAACTTATTTGATGATTGGTTAGTAGGCTTTAAAAAGGATTAATTACATACAAAATATTAAGGGGGTTTAAATTATGCAAATGTTAGCAACAAGAAGAGTAGACAGTGAGATTGAAAGATATTTATTAGTAAAGATGAGTAGGGTATTAGCAGAAAAGGAATATGAGAAAGACACCGACTATCTTCAAATATTCACTATCCAAAACAACGAACTGATAGTCGAACAAGAACAACCTAAGAAAAAAGAAATCTTTAAACTATCAAGAAATTACAACAAAACAAAACTATTCGCTATAAAAGATGAAATGGAAAACGGAGTTAAAGTTTGGACACTCCTTTTCCCTGAAGAATACTAATTTATGAGTGGACTTGCAAGTCCACTCTTTCTTTTTTATTATACCTGATTATTATTGTTATAAAAATTTCTTGTTAAGACAATTCTGTCTAAATTATCTCTTGACATAATATATATATTATGGTATAATGTGGCTACCAAAAGAAAATAAAACATTTTAAATTAATAAGGAGTGATGAGTGAATGGATAACATAACAAAATTAAATAAGACTTTATTTTTACTAGGAAGATTTTTAAAAAGAATAGAAATAAAAGGAAATAGAATAACTGATATAAGTTTTTATAGTGCAGTAGAAGATGATTGTGCTTATATTAAACAAATAATTTCTGATGATGTTATACCTTTACTAAATAACAGAGGTTTATTCATAGATTATGGTAAAAGAATAATATCTATCTATGATGATAAAGGTAATAACTTAGTCGGAAGACAATTTGACTTGTCTGTTACAGACAAAACAGGACATACTAAACTAGGTGAAATTATTTTTAGTTATTAATTTTCAAGGAGTGATGATTAATATGGATAAAAATATAAAATTTTATGAAGAACATAAAGAAATGGTTGATACAATAGATTTAATGTTAGCAAATTTAAAAGAATTTGATATAGTTGGAAGTTTTGATGTTGAAAAAGGTAAATTGAAAAATATCTCTATTTTAACAATAGATGACGAAGAAGAAGAAAAATACGAATTTCTTTTTAAAGGTTTATTGGAAACAGTTTTTAAAATGCCAATTTTTAAAGAATATCGTATAATCGTGGATTATGAACAAAAGGTTTTATTAATAACAAAAGAAAACAAAAAAATTAAAGTAAATTTAAAAAAATTAGATGAAGAATTTGATGTTTTTAAACATTTGGGAAAAGAAATTTTACATCAGTTAAAAATTGCTAAAGTAATTTAAAAAAAATAAGGAAAAACAAAACATTTTAAATTAATAAGGAGTGATGAGTTATGAAAAAAGAAATAACTATACAAAATAATAAAGATAATAAAATTTGGAGATTTATCATAGAAAATCAAGCAAATAAAAATACATTAAAAATAATAGTAGGTGCAAATTTAAAACATCAAAACATCTATGTTTTTGAAGATGAATTTGGAAATATTTTAAAAAATATCAATCTTAATGAGTTTTCAAAAAAAATTGAAGAAAATGGCAATGTTTTCTTTATGAAGATGAATTTTGATAAATTAAAAATTTACAATAATGACATAACTTTTTTAAGCATAAAAAGTTCATTATTTAAACTTGTAAATTTCGTTGTTTAAGTTTTTTAAAGCAAGGTTCATTCCTTGCTTTTTTATATAAAATTTTCTCAACAGACAATATTGTCTAAATTACCACTTGACATAATATATATATTATGGTATAATATGCTTACCAAAGGAAAATATAACATTTTATTAAAAAATTCAAGGAGTGAGGTTGTATGAAAAATTTTACGATAGGACAAGCAATAAATGAAAATAAAGGATTTTTTAAAGTTGATGAAGTTATAAACGAATTTAAAGATTATCGTCGTCTTGAAAATAATAAATACATTGAAACAAACTTTGAAATATTAAAATATGAAATAAATGAAATAAAATTTAAAAAAATATTAAAAAATGAAGAAATAACAAAATACAATACAACAATAGGATACATAAGTAAATATTTGTCAAAAGAAGAAAGAAAAATTTACTATTTTATGAAAGAAAGTAAAGTAAAAAGACTAGGATATAAAATAGAAAAAATTAATGATAAATTTCTTCTAAGTTTTATGAATGTCGAAAACTTGGAAACAGGAATATTCAGAATTTCGTTTAGTGAATATGTTTCAAAAGAAATTTTAGGAGAAAGAAAGAAAAGCTACTGGTGTAATCCCTATGAAACAAATTATCATAATTATTTAAGAAATAAATATTCTTTAGAAAAAGAAGTTTATATATATTCTGACATTACTGAAAAAGATAATTATAACGAATTTAGAGAAATGCTAACCTTAATTGAGGGAGATTTTGAAACAATTAAGAAAGTAATAGCAACAAGTGAGTATAAAAAAGTTACAATGAATAATCTTGGAGAAATGCTAACAGAAGTAACAAGTTTTGTAAAAGATAAAACAAACTTTGAAGATTTTCAATTAATCCCTACTGAATTTAAAGATATTGATAGTTTATTTTAAAAATAATTGTTTAAAGCAAGGTAGTGAGCCTTGCTTTTCTTTTGTTTATTTGGTTTTCATAATGTTATTTTTAAAAAATAAAAGTTGTTTTTTAAAAAAACTAGACAACAATTTTATTTTATGGTATAATATAAATGTAAAAAGAATAGCACCATAATATTAAACCCCTCGAAATTAATATTATGCAATTAACTTGAACTAAAAAACTTTAAGCCTCACAAGAGGCTTTTTGTTTTTTTACTTATTTTTTTAAAAAAAATATAAAAAATTTTTAATAAAATATTAAAATTATGAAGAAATGAATGAAAAAATGATATAATTTTAGTTGGAACAATCATCAAAAAAAAGAAAGGTGGTATGAAGATGAACATAAAGGAAGAAAACATTGAAAAAGAAAATGATTTAGAAAAAGCATTTAAAGTTTTAGAAAAAGGAATGGATACTTTAATATCAAAAGAAAAACATATAAGATTTCAATTTGAAAAAGAAAATGATGAAGAACAAGGCTATTTTTCTATTCAATCAGGAAATAGTTTTAGATTAAAAACTAAAATAGAAACAAATAATATTCAAGAATTATTTGATAAAACTTTTAAATATTTAGCAGTAGAAGAAAATATAAATTTTAAAAAAATAGATGAAAATTTTTCTTTGTATGATGAGTATAGAAATCAATTTGATTTTACGCTAGAAGAAGATGAAATACTTGAAGTAATAAATTTAGACGATAATATTATATCTGATAGGGTTAAAAACATAAAAATAGATACTAACAATTCAAATTCAAAAGATGGAATAGATAAAATAAAAGTAAACTTATCTTCACATTATTTAGAACCTGATATAGAAATTATAATAAAGAGTAATAATAACACTTTAATAAAAACTGATGAAGAACTTGGAATATCTGATATTGCGACTATTTTAACTGATAAAGATAAAAGTAAAGAATTTTTTGAAAACCACAATTCTGAAACAAAAGAAAATCAGTTAAAGGTAGAATATGTTTTAGAAGAAATAACTAATGGTTTGAGAGAAATTGCAAACAAAGAAAACTTGTTTTACGATTTAAAAATAACAAAAGAAGATTATCAAAAATTAGAATATAATCTTACTGTTAAAAATTCTGAAGACAAAATAGAAAAAGAAATAAAAAGTGATAATTTATCAAATTTCGCAAAAGAAGTTTTTTCTTTTATTGAAAATAAAGGAGAAAAAATCAGTCCTAATTTTTACAAAAATTTTGGAGAAACAAAATATACAATAACCAATCTTGATGATTTAAAAGATACTAAGAATAATCAAGAATTTTCAATTAAAATGAGTAATGAGAACAAAAATAAAGTTGACTTAACTGAAATAAGAGTATCTTTATCAGAAGAAAAAGAGTACATTTATATTGATAACACATCAATGGCTTATACTTATGTAGATATGAAAGAAGAAGTTAAAAATATGTTGACGAAAAATAATTTTATTGAAAATCAAAAATATCAAGATGAAAACATCTATACCAAAAAAGAATATATAGAAGAAAAGTTTAAAGAATTTAAAGAAAAAGAAATAGAAAATATAAAATTTGGTAGTTGGAAAGAATTTGAAGATAATGTAGTTGCAAAAGGATTTGAAAAAGCATTTCTTTTAAAAGATTTTAATATAACAAATCAAAAAGTAAAAAATCAAATCCTAGAAACAATAACAGAAACTTTTGAAGAAAGAACTATTGAAGAAAGAACAGAATTGTTAGAACAAAATGTTGAAGAATTAGGTTTAACATTAAATGAAAATGGAAAAATAAAAGAATTTTTAACAAATCAATATGGAAATGAAGAACAGAATGAATATGAAGATTTTGGTGGAACTATCGAAGATACTTATAAAGAAAATATTATAAATTTTTATTATCAAAAACATTTTGATGTTATAGAAAAAACAATGGAAGAAATAAATGAAATTTTTTCAAAAGGTGAACTTATGAAAAACAAAGAAGTTTATAAAGATTTTTCAAATTTAAAAGACGAAAAGCAAAGTAAAAATACAGGAATAATAGATAAAGAAGAAAAATTTTTAGAAATGGCTTTTGTTGTAAATATTAAAGAGCAAGAAAAATATTTTTTTAATTATGATAACAATGAAAGTAGAAATGAAAAATATTTCAAAGAAAATTTTGATTTAGAAAAATTTAATTCAAAATTAGAAGAAATTGGTTTTCATAAAATTTCAGAAAAAAAGGCTATGAAAATAGCTAATAACACTCATTTAGAAAAATATGATATTATTTTAGAAAAAGACAATAGTAAAGATTATAACTTCACTAGAAGAAAAGATAAAGAAAAATCAAAAGACGAATTAGAAAAAAATAATAATATAGAAAAAGGATTGTAAAAATATCATTTATAAAAATATAATTTTATTAAAAGAGTAGAAATTTCTACTCTTTTTATTTGAATTTTTATTTGAATAAAAATAATAAAATGGACTTGCAAGTCTATTTTTAAAAAATATTTAGACAATTCTGTCAAAAACGCTTGACATTTTTGTCTTTTAATGGTATGATATAATCACAAGAAAGAAAAACAATTAATTTTAAACAAAAAATAAAAAAAGGAAGTGAATTTGAATGAACAAAAAATTAATTGATGTAGTAAAAAAAGTAGGTGCTTTAAAAGAAGATAAAGCAAGAGAAGTTGTAATAGCATTAACAGATACTATTTTAAAAGAAGTTGAAGAAAATGGTAGCTTTACAATTAAAGGATTTGGAAGTTTCAAAAAGAAAGAAACAGAGGCAAGAAAGGGAAAAGTTGGAGATAGAACTTATAAAGTACCAGCTAGAACTACAATCAGATTTAAAGCAAGTAAAAATTTAAGAAAAGACAAAAAGTAAAAAAAGAAAACTTAGAAGAGGCTTGTGAATTTCTAAAATGGACTTACAAGCCTTTTCTAAACAAAAAATATGGAAAATATAAAAAATATAAAAGGAAAGTGAAAAAATATGAAAAATATAATTTTGGTTAAAAATAACAAAGGTGGAATAGGGAAAACATTTGTTTCTATCAACCTAGCTGATTATTTAAGTAAAATAAAAGTCAATGGAGAAAAAAGTAAAGTTTTAATTTTGACTGATGATAGTCAAAATAATATCTTAATGTATTCAAAAAATGAATATGATGAAAGTAATTTAGTAACACTTGATACTTGTATTGTAACAGGAGTTAGAAATCCACAAAATATAGTTGTTACTAACATAAAAGATAATATAGATTTCATACCATTCGCTGTAAATGGAATTTCACAAAATGCTGTTAGAAATTTAAAAGAATGGTTAGAAATAATGAAAAATAAATATGATTTTATAATAGTAGACAGTAATCCAAGTTTACAATCTCCTGAACTTGTTAGGGAAAGTGATTATTGGATAGCACCTACTGAACTTACAACTGTATCAATCAATTCTTTAAATAATACTATTGAATATGTAGGGTTAGATAAATTGTTTGCTATCGTTCCTAATAAAAAAAGAACAACTATTAATCACAAAGAGGGAGAAGAATATTTAAAAACTCAATACCTAGAAGAATTAAAGGAATTAGGAAAAGATGATGTTATAGTAACAGATAGTATTAAACTTTCAACAGAATTTGAAAGTTTACTATTTGATAGTAAAACTGTAACAGAATTAATAGAAAAAAGTAATAATAATCATAGTGAACTTAATTATATATTCTTTAATTTAAGTGAAAATTTGATTGCTAAAATGAGTAAAGAAAACAACAAAGATTATAAAATAGATAAGAATTACATTTTAAGAAATAAAGAACTTATAATGAAAAATCAAAAAATGGAAAAATTAAGTGAATTTCAAGAAAAATATGATTTAGATGATATAACTTATAACTCTAAAATGTTAAGAAACAAAGAAGAACAAGAGTAATAAATAAAGGGGGATAAAATGGGTTTTGATAGATTTAAAAAAATTAGTAATATAAAACAAGTAGCAACAGAAGTTGATGAAAAAACAATAGGAGAAACAAAAAACATAGTTGCTATTGCTGAAAGTCAAGTTTTAAAAAAAGAAGATACATTTTTAAATAATATAAATGTAAATCTTAATACTAAGAATATTAAAATGGATTTTAATTTCTTAGATGACTTTATAGATAATGAACACTTAAATATAAAAGCTGAAATTGAAAATTTAGCTTATCAATGTATAGAAATAAATTTAAAAGAAAAAATCACGACAGGAAAAATTTTAAATGAAATCTTTGAATTAACTAGATATTCAAAAAGCAATAACCTAATGTGTTTTAAAGAGATTTTAGATGTATTAGGAATAAATTATAAAACAGCACAAAGAAGAAGAAATTTAGCAACTTTATTTGAAAAAGTAAATAATGAAACAAATAAAGCTATGATACCAGCTTTATCTCAAAAAAGAGTAGTGGTTGCTTTCAAATTGTTAAATGAAGACGAAAATTTCTTTGAAGATAATGTATTTAATAGTTTGGAAGAAATGAATGAATATTTAGATATGCAAGAAAATGAGTTGTCAGACAAAAAAGAAAGAGTTTTAAAATTAGAAAAAGCTAATTTTAGCACTTACTTTAATCATATAGAAAGTAATTGGACTAAATTAGATGATGAAACAAAAGATAAAGTAAACACTTACTTAGAAAAAATAGAAAAGTTAGTTGCACCAAAAGAAGAAGTTATTGAAGTAACGGAAGAATAATAGAAAAAATAATATTAAATTTGAATGGGGGTTTAATTTTAGTATGGAAGAAATAAAAAAAATAACAGATAAAGAAGTTATGGAAAATATTGAAGAAGATAAAAAATCGAAAAAAGTAAAGAAAATAAAAGAAGAACAAACAGTCGAAAATGATAGAACTCTTTTTGAAAGAGAATTGAAGTTGATAAAAGAAAAAGCTATCGAAGATACTTTAGGTAACTTTTTTGAAACTAATGAAGAAACAGTAAAAAAAATAATAGAAGTTTACAATAAAAACTTAGTTAGATGTGCTAGAAGGTAAACACAAAGAAAATGAGGCTTTAATTTATTTAGAAAGTTTGTATGAAAAAAATCAACTTGAAAAAGATACTTTAGATAAATTTAAAGAGTTTGAACATTATAGAAGAATTATTAAGAAAAAACCATTTGATACTAAAAGAATGGTAAACTTAATTTTAAATAAGTTTAAGGTAACAACAGAAGAACATTTAAGAGAAACACTAGAATTATGTATGAATAAAGGGTGGTTAGCACCTGAAGTTGAGATGTTACCTTTTAAAAAATTTGTAGTAAAAAAAGAAGTTAAGTTTGTGAAAAGTGAATGGTAATTTATTTTAATAAATAAAAAGAAAAAACAAAGGAGTAAAAAATGGAACAAATAATAATTGAAGAAAACGGAAAAGAATACTTAGAAAAAAATGGGTTTAAATTTGAGATAAAATCAAAGTGTAATGTTTGTGGAGAAGTAAACTCTATCATAGACGCTATGGGAATTGAAAATAAAATAGATTGTTTATGTGAAAGAGTAAAAAAAGCTAAAAAAAGACAAGAATACTTAAATAAATTAAGTGCGAAAATAGTTGTACCTACTGAAACTCTTAAAGCATTTGTTTCTAAAAATAATTATGATGAAATGTTTTTAGAAAAAGCAAATACTTTCATAGATAGTTTTGATAAAGTATTAAACAGAGGTAGAGAAAGAAAAGCTAATGGACTTATTTTTTCAGGAAATAGTGGAACAGGTAAGACTTTTATTGCAAATTGTATATGTAATGCTTTAAGTGAAAAAGGTTATACTTATTTAGATATAACATTAGGTTCTTACTTAAATTTATTAAGACCACCTGTAAAAATTTCTGAAGAAGAACTATTAGAAGTTATAAGAACTGTTGATGTGTTATTCATAGATGACGCAGGAGCAGAGGCTATAAATAGAGATAAAGAATGGGCAGAAGAAAAACTTTATAGACTTTTTGCAACAAGAGAAAACGGTATGAAAGAATTTGGAAATCCTACTATTTTAACAACAAATTTAAGTAAAGAACAACTTTATAAGCATTTGGAAATGTATGGTACTACTCGTATTTCTTCAAGATTAAATGGTATATTTAGATATGGTGTAAGAAATGAGGGTAAAGACAGAAGAGAAGAAGAAAGTGAATTAGACTTTTAAATCCATTTTAAATAAAAAGATAGAACAAGGATATATAAAATATCCTTGTTTTATCTAAAATGAAAAATAGAGGTACATCAGAGTGTATAAAATAATAAACGGAGATGTCAGAGAAAAAATAAAAGAATTAAAAAAAGAAAGTGTTGATTGTATTGTAACTTCTCCACCTTATTGGAGATTAAGGGATTATGGAAATGAAAAACAATTAGGACTTGAAGAAACTCCTGAAGAATATATAAAAGAATTATGTGATATATTTGATGAATGTAATAGAGTGTTAAAAAAGCAAGGAACTTTATTTGTTGTGTTAAACGATAGTTATTCAGGTTCAAATTCTAACAGTACGACAGGGAGAAAAGATTTTAAAAAACAAGAAAAAGATTTGGTTGTAAAAAAGAATAAGTGTGTTGCGAAAATTAAAAGTCTAGTAGGAATACCCTCTATGTTTTTGTTAGAAATGATAAATAGAGGCTGGAGATTAAGAAATAAGATAATTTGGCATAAACCTAATGCTATTCCTGAAAGTGTAAAAGATAGATTTACAAATGATTATGAAGAAATATTTTTCTTTGTTAAAAGAAGATACTATTATTTTGACTTACAATTTGAAGAATATAAAACTGATTGGATTGAAACTTTCAAAAAAAATAATTATAATGAAACTTCTAATAAAAAAAATGGAAGACAAATGAGAACTGTTTGGAGTGTAAATACACAAGGGTTAAAACATAATCATTTTGCAAGTTTTCCTGAAGAAATAGTAGAAAGGTGCATAAGGGCAGGTTGTCCAAAAAATGGAGTAGTTTTGGATATTTTTTTAGGAACAGGTACAACCTTATTGGTTGCAGAAAAATTAGGAAGAAATGGAATTGGAATTGAATTGAATGAAGAATATATAGAAATTGCAAAAGAAAGATTGAATACTATAAATAAAGTTAAACCTAAAAGAAAATTAAAAAAGAAAGAGAATACTCAATCTTTAAAAATAATACAACATAAGTTATTTGAATAATTTTATTATTTTTATGTTATAATATAAATATGCAAAAAATAAAAATGTAAAGGAGAAGAAAAATGAAAAAAGTATTAACATTAGCAATGATAAGTTTAGCAATGATGGGGTGCAACAGTGTTGAAAAAAATCAACAAATAATCAATGAAAATTACAGAAAAATTAGTGATACTCTTATAACGGATAATGTTTATTATGTTCCAAGAATACCTAGTGGAATTGATAGACCTAATAGAGAGGGGTTATATAACCTGACTATTGGAGATGATACTTTCATTATGAATAAAATTCATATAATAGATTACAAAAATAATTACACTAAGAAAAAAATAAAAACAGTAAGTTATGGAGTTATTGAAATAGTTTTTCCAAGTGAAGTAATAACTAATTTTGATACATCTAACATAATAAATGGTGGTTATATTGTTATGCTAGATAAAAATAACACTATAAAACTTATTGAAAGAGTAGATGGAACAGTTATTAGAGCAAGTACAAAAGTTAAAAAAGTATTAATAGCACCACCTGAATTTGTGGAACATAGATTAGCAACAGGAGATACTATACCAGCATTAAAATAACTTTAAAAGTGGTGAAATAAATGCAATTTTTAATAGATGATAAAATTTATTTATTCCAAGAATTTAAGTTTGATGAAACAGGAAAAATGCACGAATTTGAAGATAATAAAAATATCAAAGCAAAGATAACAGAAGAAAGAGAACAAATAAAAAAAGTTGCTCCTTTTCTATCTATTCTCTTTGAAAGTGCAATGGAAAATTTTACTCCTTTTTATCAAAATGATAAAATTTATTTTTTTAAACTTGATGAAACAGTAAAAGAATTTATTAAAATGTTTTGTAAAAATTTTAATAAAAAACTTAAAATAAAACTTCCAATAGGATATGCTTTGAGTTTTAGATATATTGAAGAAATAAACAAATATTATATTTCACTATTTTCTTTAAATTTTATTGATTTTTCAAGTAATACTTTTTATTATCAACTTGATGTTACAATAAAATTTGAAAATGAATATGATATATTGTTAGGTAAAAGGGTTTATTTAAAAGGAAAAAGAGAAAGGCAGTTTTTATATAAAAACTTTCAATTAAAGGATATAAAATTACCATTATTATCTTCTATATTTCCTGATTATTTGAAAAATTTGGAAAAAGAAAATCCTATTATGAATGAAATAATTGAAGATTTTAAAGACGAAAAAGAAAGTTTAAATGTTCCTTTTGATTTTCAACTTTTAAAAGAAGTTAGAAACAAAAAAGAACTGATAGAATTAAAACTTCAAAAAGTAAAAAGAAAGTATAAAACTTATAATTGTTTCAATAAAATGTCGTTGAATGGTATTTATTCTTTGTTAAAAGCTAATAAATATTTAGAAGAAAAAGATTTTCCAAAATATCAAAATGTAGATTATAAGGAATTTCATCTTAAAGAACAAAGAAGAGTTCAATCATTTTTAATGTATTTGATAGAAAAAATAATGATTGAAGAAATAAAAGATGAAAATTATCTTTATGATTATATAAGGGTTTTGATTATGTTGAAAGGAAAATATAAAATAAATCTAAATATAAGAACTAATAAAAAATTAATATCAGAACACGATAAGATTTATAAAATTTACAAAAAAGAAAAATTCAGAAAAGATAAAATGGTAATTGAAGAAAATAATCCATTTTTAAAACTGAAATTACCAAAAGATATAAAGATTTTAGATACAAAAAAGAAACTTTTTGATGAGGGTGAAAGAATGGAACATTGTGCATATACTTATTTACCATACATAAATAATGGTATGTGTATGTTATATACATATCTTAAAGATGGAAAGAGGTATACCATTGAAATAATAAAGAATGGAAAAAAATTCTCTTTAAATCAGCTAAAAGGGTATAAAAATTCAGAACCACCACAAGAAGTAATTGAATATGTTGAAAACGCAATAGAACAAGCAAATATTGTGTTAAAAAATAATAAAAAAGTAAGTAATTAAGTAAAAAAAAGGTAAATATGATTTTGTTTTAATAAAAATAAAACATAGTTATAGACATCTCCCAAAAATGTTAGTTATGTTTTGTTCGGCAATAGTGGAATTAATCCCAAACAACACTATGAATAAAAGATATTAAAATAAATATATTTACCTTTAATTTTTCAATTTTAGTTTTACAAATTGAAAATGAAAGGAAAGGGTTAAGAGAGTATGAAAAAAATTATAATAAGTTTAATAACAGTGTTATTAATCGTTGTAGCAGTTCTTGGATTTAGGACTTATGTAGAAAATAGAGAAAAAGATAACTCTATTGTTAAAATAGGAAAGAAAAATATGAGAATTAATACAGCGTTCTATATGGAAGAAGTGCCAATACCATTTTACAATGAAGAAGAAAGTGAAATTGAAAAAACTTTCAATTCATTGGTAACAGCACCAATAGTTAAAGTCAGAGATGAAAATACAGATTTGACTAAGATAGATGACAAATATAAATTAGTAGTTGTAAAAGAATTTACTAATTATAGAGATATAAATACAATAATAAAAGAATTACCTAACTTACCACAAGAGGAAGTTAGAAAATACCTTAATCAAAACAAATATGAAGAATTAATTAAAGAAGATAATAGAGAACAAATGTATTCTGTATTGTTAGATTTATTAATTGAAGAAAATTATCCACAAATAAGAGAATGGTTTAAACAAAAAAATATATCAGAAGATGAATTTTTAATAATAAAAAACTCTATAAATACTGATATATTAACAGTAGGACTAGAAAAAATAGCTGTATTAAACAATTTTTCTGTATTAAAACAACAAGAAATACTTAGAACAATCGTAGAATATATAAATTATGAATTGTTAAGAGAAAACAGAGGAGAAATAGAAATAAAAAGTGCAGAAGATACAATAGCAGATATTAAAGAAATCTTAGGAGTGGCACAACTAAATTTAAGAGTTGATGAAGAAGAAAGATTGTTACAAAAAATACCTGTATTAAAAGAACAAATAAAAGCATTTTTTGAAAAAAATCCTGATTTGTTAAAAGAACCTAGTTTGGAAGAAATAGAAAAAACTGAAGTTCCAAAAGTAGAAGAAGAAACAACAGGAACAGAAAATATAGCACCTACAAATACAGAAGTAACAAATTCTGATAATAAAAATTAAAATGTTTAGATAAAAGGTTAGAAGAAATTCTAGCCTTTTTTTATTAAAGCTAATGAAAACTTAATATCTACTTGACATAATATATATATTATGGTATAATACGACTACCAAGATAACAAAAGTTTAAATTTTAAAGAGGTAAGATACTATGGATAAAACTATTGAGAGAATAAATGATACATTAGATAGATACGAACAATTATTGGAAAAAAATGTTAAAGATTTAGAAAAAGTTGTTTCTTTAATTGAAGAAATACAAGAAGACTTAAAAAAAATAGAGGTAAAAAATGGAAAAAGGTAGAGAAAAAAAGTTGAAAAAGTTATATGAATTACAAGATGATTTACATTCAGTAGAATGTGCTTTATCTAATTTAGAATATGATTATGAAAATTATGAAGAAGATTTAATTGAATTACTTGAAATTAAAGAAAAAAGAAAACTATGGAAAAAAGGTAAGTTGTATACAGATGATTTAGATGAAGATGAATTAGAAGAACTAACAGAAATGTTAGATAGTTACACTCATATTGATATGTTGATAGAAGATGTAAAAAAGCCAATGAAAGAATTAAAAAAGAAAATAAACAAATTAAAAAAAGAAGAAGAAAAGTTAGATGAAAAAATTTATAAATTAAATTCAAAATTATATTTATAAAAAAAACACAAAGGAAAAGGTGAATTGAAATGTTAAATAAGGCTAAGATTGGAGATAAAGTTTATCATTATGAAAAAGAAAGATTTCAAGATTTAGTAATAACAAAAATAAATGGAAAAATAATAACTTGTAAAGGAAAGGAATATACAAAAATTCCATTTACAACTAATTGTGAATGGAAAGATATAGAAAGAGATTTTACAGAAGTAGAATTAACAAAAAATGAAAATACTAACGAAGAAATCTTAACAAAAGAAAATAAATGGTATTATATATTGGAGTTTACTCAAAATATGGCAATGAGATTAATTGATGTTTATAGATATTGGTTAGATGAAGAAATTGATTTAAACCCTTTTTATCAAAGAGATTTAGTATGGACTAAAAAACAAAAATTAGCTTATATTATGGCTATTTTTGAAAAAGGGATTGAAACAAAACCTACTTTTATTGTAAATGTAGTTAAAAATCCAAGAATAGAAGTATTGGACGGAAAGCAAAGAATAACTACTTTATTGGATTTTATTGAAGATAAAATAAAATTAGAAAATGGTAAGGTTTTCAGCGAATTAAATGAAGAAGATAAGAAAACAATTTTATTTCATCAAATAAGGTATACAAGGATAATTAAACAAGGTTATAATAATGATTTGACAGATAAAGAAAAGGTTGAGTTATTCTTAGAAATAAATGAGTTAGGAACAAAGATGAGCGATAAACATATTGAAAAAATTAAAGAAGAATATTTAGAAAAACAATAATTTTTAGTTAGAGGGTGATAATAATGGAAAATAATTTGCTATTAAAAAAATATAATTTTGAATTAGAATGTGCTTTGAGAGATTATAAAATAATTGATAAAAAGATAGATTATTTAGAAAAAAATGCAGATAAATATGGGCAAAGTTTGAGTGAGGATTTTGAATTACAAAATTTATTTGATGAATTAAATGAAATTAACTTTGAAATAGAAGAAACAAGAAAAAAAATTCAAAAATTAAAAGAACAACATTAATATAAAGGAAGTGAAAGTTATGAGAGAAGTTTATGTTTTCGACAGAAAAGGAATAGAAGATTTTATAAAAAATAAAGAAGATACAACTGAATATAAGAGAGTTTTTGAAAAATGTGGAATGTTTTCAAAGGATAGTTATATAATATATTCGGACGAATACGATAATGGAAGTCCACTTGAAAATTTAGAAAAATTTTTAAAAAGTAAATTCGGTAAATATGCACTTGAAGATTTTTATGACATCAAGCACGAAATGTTGCCTATGGAAATATACTATGAAGATTTAAAAAAAGACGAAGAACTTTTAGAAGAAATTGAAAAAGAAAAAAAACTGATTGAAGATGAGAAAAGAATATTAGAAGAAAAAATACAAGAATTAAATAAAAAAGAAACAAAAATAAAAAAAGGTGAAAGATAAAAAAAGAGTGGGGTAAAACCCACTTTTTTACTAGATATACTTGACATAATATATATATTATGGTATAATATGTGCATAAAAGAAAAAATAAAAAACTTAAACTAAATAAGGGTGATGATTTGATGAAAGATACTTTTAATCCTAATGATATTTCATTAGAAGATAATGCTTACATAGTTCTTACTCATATTTGTAATAGAGAATGTCCTTTTTGTATAGATGTTTATAGAAATAAATCAAAGGATTTTTTGACTTTAAGTAAGATAAAAAAAATTCATAAAACTTTTCAAGAAAATAAAATAAAAAGGGTTACATTGGTAGGTGGAGAACCCCTTTTAAATCCTGAAATAAAAGAAATTTGTTTGTTTTTATCTAAAAAATACGATATTGTAATTACTACTAATTTTGATTTTCCTGAAAAGATATTAGAAATAGACAAAGAAGTGCCTAATATTCATTGGAATTTTAGTTTATATGGAGATAAAGAAGTTACTATTTTACCTAATCATTTACAAGGAGATATTACTATTTCAAAACTTATTTTTTCAGATACATTTGTAGATAAAAAAGAATTAGATGATTTTATCAATAAATATCAGAAATTAGGATATAAGTTAAAATTTTCTACTGTTTCAAAGGTAAATGGAAAAGAAATAGATACAACAGTTCCTGAATATATAAAAGAACTACCTTTATCTAAATCTTTCAATGATACAGTCTATGGACATTTTTATAAAGATTGTTTTATAGACAGAAAAGACATTTGTCCTGATTTTTCAAAAGCAAATAAGAAGTCTTTAAAGATAAAACCAAACGGAGAAATCTCTACTTCTTGGATAGAAGATTAAAATTAGTTAAAGGAAGTGATAAAAAAATGAAAGAGAATACAGTTAAAACTTGGGAAAATCTAAAAAAAGAGATTAAAGAATTTATAGAAAAAGATAAAAAAGAAACTTTTGATAGAACTTTAAATGGAATGTTTTTCTTAGAAATTACAAATGAAGTAGAAAGATTAACAAATACTTATCTTGATGAAGATTATGGAAAAGATATTTCTTTAAAAGAGTTTTTAATTGAAGAGGGAGAGGGTTATACAACTTTCTATGAAGTTAAAGAAAATTTAGAAAAAAAATTTCCTAGATATTTCTTTAATTTTCCTGATAAAAATAGGGAAGAATACTTACTTGAAAGAGTTAAGTTAAATG
>ERZ772999.861-NODE-861-length-18637-cov-14.868744_pt1 | contig 18637 bp, 13 predicted proteins | sample MGYA00511467_ERZ772999 | MGnify/ENA primary metagenome ERZ772999 (study PRJEB29015, sample SAMEA2738064) | human oral metagenome | biome: human oral; feature: human-associated habitat; material: saliva | place: China | collected 2218 ... | reverse complement strand
ATCTGGGCAGGTACATCCTGCTCGGTAAGGGCGAGATTCACACCGGCGGCGCCGATAAGGACTCGATTCTTGCCGACACCATGGAAGCGATTTTTGGCCTGACCTACCTGGAGTGCGGTCGCGAGGCGGCTCGTGACCTGGTGCTGCGTCTGATCGCGCCACTGCTCGACGATGAGAAGGTCCTGAACTCTGGACGCGACTGGAAGACTGAGCTGCTGAACCTCGCCACTGCCCGCGGTTGGGGAGATGTGCGCTACGAGGTCACCGGCGAGGGCCCCGACCATGCGCGCGTGTACACTGCGGTCGCTATTGTGGCGAACCAACAGGCTGGTACCGGTGTGGGTCCGAGCAAGAAGGAGGCGGAGCGCCTTGCCGCTGAGCAGGCGTACCGCATTCTGGTTTAGGTTCATTCAAGCATCCTGCAGGTCTGTTAGCTCTGCGGGCTCTTGATTCTGCAACCCCGCTGATTGGAGGGAATCATGCCCGAACTGCCCGAGGTGGAAACCGTTCGCGCAGGTCTAGCCGACCATTCGTTGGGTCGGCTCGTGCGGGCGGTGCGCGTGGTCGATGCCCGTTCGCTGCGCAGGCACCTGCCCGGTCCCGCCCACTTTGAGGCGGCACTCACTGGCAGGGCGCTGCGCGGCGCCTACCGCCGCGGCAAGTACCTGTGGCTGACCCTGAGCGAGGCGGACGGCAGGCTTGCCGACGAGGCGCTCGTGGTGCATCTGGGTATGAGCGGTCAGCTGCTTGTGCGCGATGAGCCGGACGGCGACTCGGGCATCGACTCGGGCAGTGATTCGGAGGCTCGTGCGGCCTTTGACGAGCAGCCGCGGCACCTGCGCGTGGTGCTAGAACTAGGATCGGCAGGAGCTACCAACGCTGCGGGAGCTACCGGTAGCGCAGCGAGCACCAACCGGGCGAGTACCAACCGGGCAAGCACCGGGCAGCGGTTGCTCTTCGTGGATCAGCGCATCTTCGGCGGTATGTTCCTCAGCCCGCTGGTACCGGACGTACCCGCGGCAGCGGGTGAAATGGCTCCCGGCGAAGGCAGTAATCCCAGTGCCGTACCCGAGCGCTTTCTGGTACCCGAGGCGGTCAAGCACATTGCCCGCGACCCGCTGGACGAATTCTTCGACCCCGCGGCGGTGCGCCGCAAGTTCCTGCGCACCTCCAGCGGCATTAAGAAGGTGCTGCTGGACCAGTCGGTGATTTCCGGCGTGGGCAATATCTACGCTGACGAGGCGCTGTGGCGTGCGCGGCTACACTACGCGAAGCCCGCACGCACCCTCAGCGCCGCCCAAACCCGCGAACTGCTGGAGGCGGTTACCCAGGTGTTGCGCGAGTCCCTGGCGGCGGGCGGCACGAGCTTCGATGCCCTGTACGTGAACGTGCTTGGGGAGTCGGGCTACTTTGAGCGCTCGCTAAACGCCTACGGTCGTGCCGGGGAGCCCTGCCACCGTTGCGCGGAGGCGGGCCGCACAACCCTGATCGTGCGCGAACCGTTCCAGAACCGTTCGTCCTACCGTTGCCCGCAGTGCCAGCGGGCGCCGCATTCTCGCTAGGTAAAGGCTTACGCTAGATATACACATGACGGCGTAGCTACGTTCCTCCCATAGGGGGATGTAGCTACGCCGTCATTCGTTTGAACCTCAGCTGTATAAACGGGGGGCGAGGGAGTCAACCCGAAAGCCACCCCGACAAGAAGCAACTGGCGGCTGTACCTATCGCCTGCACCTAGCGGCTGTACCTGTCCCCGTAGAACAAGCCCAGACGCTCGTAACCTTCCTCAATCGACACGGCGGGCTCCCACTGCAGAAGCTCACGGGTGCGGCGCTGATCAAACCAGTGCGCGGTCGACAGCTGCTCGGCAAGGAACTCCGTCATCGGCGGCTCATCACCGGCAGTCACGTTCTTCGGCAGACGCTCCCAGACGCGCTCAATGACCTTACCCACCAGGACCGCAACCTTCGCCGGAACCGAGAAACTCGGGGCGGGAACGCCCACCGCCTCACAGAAACCGCCCAGCAGCTCAGCGATAGTGCGCGGCTGACCGTTCGTCACCACCAGCGCCCGACCCGCAAAAGCATCGAGGCGCTGATAGCCGCGCACCACGGCATCCGCGGCGTTATCAATGTAGAGCGTATCAATCAGACCCGTACCACCAGAGAGCAGCGGAAGGCGGCCCGCGGCGGAACGCTCCAGAATACGCTCCACCAGCTGGGTATCGCCCGGACCCCACATCAGGTGAGGACGCAACGCACCCACACGCAAAACCCCGCCACCGGGCAGGGCAGTGCCGTTCGCCTCCAGCGCCAGCAGCTCAGCGGCAGCCTTCGAACGCGCATAGTTACCGCGCGCATGCTCCGGGGACGCCACGCCGGCACCGTCACCCACAATCGCCGCACCGGCATGAGCCACCGACGGCGACGAAATGTACAGGAACGAACCCACCGAATGGTTCAGCGCCGCCTGCAACAGGGTGCGGGTGCCCTCAACGTTGATGCGCTCATAATCAGCCCACTCCCCACTGACCGAAACCTTCGCCGCGGCATGCACCACGCCGTTCACGCCGGTCATCGCCAGATCCACGGCCTGCGCGTTCGTAATATCGCCGCGCACCTGCTCAAAACGCGGGCGAATCGAATCGGGCAGAAGCGCCGCAATACCCGAATCGCCACGCTGAAAAACGCGCACATCATAGCCGGCACGCAGCAACGCCAGCACGCTCTCACGACCCAGCAGGCCGCTCGCACCGGTAAGGAGGATGCGCTCGCCAATACGCGGCGCAAAATCAGGCTCCTCAACCGGGCGTAGCGAACGCGGGGCGGGGTCGGTGTAGCGTGCCGCCAGCGGCTGCGCAGGCTTGCGGAACCGCGCCGTCGGGGAGGCCACCGCATGCGCAGTCGACAGGCGGTGTCCAGACAGGCGGGACGCAGACAAGCGGGGTGCGGGCTCGTGGGAAGAGGACTCACGCGAAGAATGAGGGGACATCATACTCCTTAGACTTAGGGATCCGGCAGGTGCTTACGCCCCCGCCAGAACCTTCGACGCCCACTCACCCAGGGCGGGGCGGTCAATCTTCGAATTATGGCGAATATCGGTCGGATGCTCGTGCACCACCAGCACCGCGGCAAGTTCCACGCCGGTATCCTCGGCAACCTTCTGACGCACCAGCTGCGACAGCTCGAAGGGTGCCACACCCTCCGCAATGGGGAAGCGGCGAGCACCCGGCACACGATCGAGCAGGGCACGCTTGAGACCCGATGCCGACTGACGCGCCTCCAACGCGGCAGTATTCGCGGAAGCCTCAATGACCAGCACCGGTGCCGCAGTACCGGCAGGGCCCACAGCGACCAGGGCGGCACGGCGAACCTCGGGTAGGGACTCGGCGGACTGCTCAGCCGCAACTGGGGTCAGCACGCCCTGCGAAGTCAGCAACACGTGCGCGAGGCGACCCTCAACCCACAGGCGCCCCGAAGCGTCCAGGTGGCCAACGTCACCGGTATGATGCCAACCCGGAGTGCTAATGGACTGCTCCTCAGTCACCCACAGGGTGTCGTAGCGGTCCTTCACATGCGGCGCTGACACCAGAATCTCACCGGTCACACCCGGCTCATGGGTCAGCTCATCCGCCACCGAACCGTCCTGCAGCAGCGGCGCAATAGCCACCGCCGCCCCGTACACCGCGAAACCAACGCACACGCCGTCACGGGCGAACGGGTCAAGCACCTCACCGGCGGCGTTCGGGGTGCCCTCGGCAATCGCCTGGCGAATCATCTCGAAAGACACATCGGTCACCGGCAGACCCTCGGTCATACCGTACGGGGTGTGCAGGGAGGCATTCGGCACCAGGGCGGAGAGCGCCTCCAGCAGCGGCACGGGAATCGGCGCGCCAGCACTCAGCACGGTCTGAACCTTAGCCAACGCCGCACGCTGCTCAGCGTTCAGCTCATCGGCAGTCGCCACCACATTCACCAGGGCGGCGGGGGACGCAAACACGACCGACGCATCAATAGCCGCCGCAGCCGATGCCAGGGCAGAAGCCGTCAGAGTCTTCGGGCGGGTCACATCCATCGTCGGGGTCACGCTGGTAGCACCCAGCGCCGGGCCCAACAGCGCAAACGGCGCGAAGCCAGCCACCAGGCCGCTACCGGGCGCAAAACCGTACGTATTCGCAATGGCATCGCGCATACCCGCCAGCTGACGCTGCGTGTACACCACACCCTTAGCCGGGCCGGTCGAACCGGAGGTGTACAGCACCGCCGCATCAGCATCCGGTACAGGGGAGGGGAACCCCACCACGGTCGGGGTGGGCACCGGCGCACCCGGAGTACCCTCAGCGGCGGGCGCGGTAAACACCGAACCGGCAACGCCCAACAGCTTCTCCTGCACCGAACCCAGCGGCTCCACAGAAATACGCACACCCGGCCACAGCAGGGTACGGGCGGCACTGAGCGCGGCGGGAATACCCACCAGGAAGCTCGGGTTAGCGCCCTTCAACGCGCGAGTCAGACCCGGAATACCCAGACCGGTATCAGCCACCACAATGACAGCGCCCAGCTTCATGCAGGCGTAAATCAGGGTGGTCAGGCGGGCACCCGGAGGCACCATCAGGTTCACGCGGTCGCCCGGACGCACACCCAGGGCGTGCAGGCGGGTCGCTGCGGCGTTGACGTGCTGGTTCAGCTCAGCCCAGGTCAGGGTCACAGCCACGGAGGCGCCGTCACCCTTGGGGTCCATATCCACCACGGCGGTGGAGGCGTCGTTGGCGCGTTCGGTGAGGGCTGCGAGCATGGGTCGGAACGCCGCGGGAACAGCGCCCTCAGTGCCTTCAGTACCCTCAGCGGCAGTGCCCTCGCCGGTCGTCAGACCGTGGCGGCGCGCGCGGGCGGCACGATGCTCCGCCTCAACGTTGTGCGGGGGCACCAGAGCGCCATCCTCCCTTGTGCCGAAAGTCTGCGCAAGCCACGAAATCATGGGGGAGGCAATATCGTAATCCTCAATGACCAGGTGCGAGGCCTTCTCGTAGCGGTGCACCTTCGCCTGCGGCATGCGCTCCATCAGGTCAAACAGGTAGCGGCGCTGGAACACCGGGTCTTTCGTACCCCACTGGAAGAACGCGGGCACGTCCAGGTCACGGATCTGCTCGGCAATACGCTGCATCGGCGTATAGGAAGGAATGTCGGTGCCGGTCGGAATATCGCCCACAAAATTACGCACACCCTCACGCCACGCCGAATGAGCGTACGGCGCACGGTACGTACGGTAAATCGCCTCGTTCAGAGGGCTCGGGTACAGGCGCTTGGGCTGCTGACCCACCGGCTGCGGCAGGGCACCTTCAATCGCCCCGGCACCGGCAGAACCCGGCGCGGGCAGGCGGCCCTCATTCTGAGCCAAACCCAAGGTCACATCAATAAACGCGGTCGAATCGTGAGTACCCCACTCGTGTACACCCAACGCCAGGCGTAGAGCGGCAGGGATATTCTCAATGCCGTCATGGTAGACCGCGGTGTTCGTCAGCATCACGCCCGAAAGAATCTCACGATGCTCCAGCGCCCAACCAAAGGACACCAGCCCACCCCAGTCATGGGCGAGGGTCACGAGCGGCTTATCGGTCTCATCCAGGCCGAGCTCTTTCGTGAAATCACCTAGGTCAGCGATACGGTCGGTCAGGGAGCGGCGCTCACCCTCCAAATCCAGGTGGGTGCGCTCCGAATAGCCCATATCAATCTGATCGACCGCAACCACACGCCACGGGGCGCGCTCATTCACGCCCGCATCCAGCACGGTACGCCACAGGTACGACCAGGTTGGGTTACCGTGTACGCACAGAATCGTGCCAATTGGCTCCAAACCCTGCTCGACCAGCACCGGAAGGTTATCCAGGTAGTGCCAGCGGCGCGCGCCAGCCTGCTGCGCCCGCTGCTCAATGGGGGCGGTGGTGGGCACCTCCAGAAGGTGGGAGTAGCGCGGGTTCACGCCCGCCCATTCCTCCGGGTTATACGGGGGCTGAGCCTTAGGGAAGTTCAAATGGCGCATGCTGGGGGGAATCCTTCCGGATCGAATCGGTGAATGTCTACCGCAAAAGCTAACGGGTTACCACTGAATCTCAAGCAGGGCAGTGTTCAGGCCAGAACCCACACCCATACACAGAATACGGTCGCCTTCCGTGTAGGTCGGCGCGCACTCAGCGAGAGTCATCGGCAGAGCCGCCGCAGCCACATTGCCCCACTTCGGGAAAGTCATAGGGATACGCTCACGCTCAATACCGACCGCCTCAATAATGGCGTTTGTGTGGGCGTTAGAAATCTGATGGGTCACGTAGGAGGTCATATTGTTCCACTCCCAGCCATCCTGATGCGCCTGCTCCCACGCCTGCGCTACCAGCTCCAAACCGTGCTTAAGCAGGCCCTCGGCGTCAGTGTTCATGCCCTGATCAGCCTCGCCACCGATGCATAGGTTACGGTGCTCAGTGCCCGCGCGGGACACAGAACCGACGATGCGGTGACCCTCCGGATGGCGGTCAGCGCGACCAATCACAGCCGCCGCCGCACCCGAACCGAGGGTCAGGGTCGCGAACTGAGCCAGCACATCCTCGCGGGTCGAATCGGGGTTGTTCAGGATGCGCACCGCGGTACGGTGCCACGGGGAGGGATCCTCACCAGCGACAATCAGGGCGTAGTCGATAGCGCCCGCATCAATCATGGTGGAGGCGACAGTCATTGCGTTCACAAAGCCCAGGCAGGCGTTCGTAATATCGAAGTTTAGGGCGTGACGCGGCAACTCCAGGCGGTCGTGCACACCCACCGAAACGGCGGGCTCAAAGTTATCTCGAGTCACCGAAGCGTTAATCAGCAGGCCAATCTGGGAGCGGTCAATACCCGCCTGCTCGATAGCCTTCTCGGCTGCGGCAACCACGCCGTCCTCGAAGGTCTGGCCCTCAGCCCAGCCGCGGCGAGTGCTAATGCCGGCAAGGCGCTCCAGCAGGCCCTTCGGCATGCGCAGACGCTTATAGGTTTGGGCCAGCTGCTCATCGAAGTAGTCGCTCGTGACGACCTCCGGAGGCAGCTCATGGGTAATAGACAGCAGAGCTGCGTTAGCGTGGCGAATGTCAGAGTTCGTGCCGACCTTATCGGCGGGTGCATTCAACAATGGTGTGGCCCTTGGAAATAGAAGTCAGTGGGATGCAAAGACGGCGGGGATACGCACAGCAGCCCCGCAGAATTTGTGATGCTCATTCCAATCTACCCCACCGGTCGGGCGAACCCGTATCCGTAGGCCCAAGATGAACGCGCCCGTTCACCCCGCGCGTAAGATGATGCAGAATGGGGAACTTTGAACCCCCTTCACCCCGTGCACGTTCACGCCGCCCGCCCGCCGCACCGCGTACACTAGAGGGATGCCGCCACGCACCACAGAACGTGCCCGGCACACACCAGTTCTTCTGCAGAAAGGCCCCTTGTGCACCTGATGTCGCTGACCCTGCGCGGGTTCAAGTCTTTCGCCTCCGCCACCACTTTTGAGTTCACCCCCGGTATTAACGCGGTGGTCGGCCCCAACGGCTCCGGCAAATCCAATGTGCTGGATGCGCTCGCCTGGGTCATGGGTGAGCAGGGCGCTAAGAGCCTGCGCGGCGGCAGCATGAAGGACGTTATCTTCGCGGGCTCCGGCGAGGCTGGTTCGGGCGACGGCGCCCAGCGTGCGCCCCTGGGCCGCACCAAAGTCACCCTGACTTTCGATAATTCTGACGGCACCCTCAGCATTCCCGCTGATCGGGTGCAGATTTCGCGCACCATGTTCCGCTCCGGCGGCAGCGAGTACGAGATTAACGGTTCCCCGGCGCGCCTTGCCGACATTCAGGATTTGCTCTCGGAGGCGGGTCTGGGTCAGCAGATGCACGTGCTCGTCGGCCAGGGTCAGCTGGATGCGGTTCTGCACGCCACCGCCCAGCAGCGCCGCGACATGATTGAGCAGGCGGCGGGCGTGGTCAAGTACCGCCGCCGCCAGGAGAAGACCAGCCGCAAGCTGGAGTCTGTGGCATCGAACGTTACCCGCCTGAGCGACCTGGTTGCCGAGCTGGATTCGCAGCTGCAGCCGCTGAGCGAGCAAGCGGAATCCGCCGCGACTGCACGCCAGCTGCAGGCGCGCATCCGCCAGCTGGAGGCGGTGCTTTTGGCCCGTCAGCTGGGTGTTCTGCAGGCGGAGCAGGCGCAGGCGCTCGCCTCCGAGGCGGAAGGTACCCGCCGCGCCGAAACTCTGAAAGAACAGCTGGAGGCGGCGCGTGCCGCGTCCGCGAAGCATCAGCAGGAGCAGAACCGCCTGAATGCCGAGGTCACCGACTGCCAGAAGGCTGTGTCGACCCTGCGCGAGTCCGCCGCGCGTGTGCGCACCGTGCAGTCCATCGCAGCCGAGCGCGTGCGCACCTACCGGGTGGAGCTGACCGAGGCGACCGCTGCCGCCCGCGCCGGATACGAACGCGCCCTGGAACTGCTGGAGGAACGCCGCGAAGAGGCAGCGCGCGCGGTGGAAAGCTACGCCAGCTTTGAGGAACGCTACGATGCGGCGCTGAAGAACGTTGAGAAGGCGGCGTCCGAGGTGGCGCAGACTGAGCGCGCCTCGGGTGAGGCGGCGCAGTCTCGTGCCCGCGCGCAGGCCCAGCTGGATGCCGCACGCGCCGCTGCGGTGGAGGCGACCCGCGCCTACGCGGCGGCGGCTGAGCGCGCCGCAACCCTGCGTGAGGCACTGGGCCAGAGCCTGGGTGACGCACCCGCCGAGATGGGTGCTGAATCTGCTGAGGCGGTGTTCGACCCCGAGACCGGCGAGCTCATGGATTCTTCAAGCGAAGGCGCGAGCCTGCTGCGTGTGCTGGATGCCGTGCAGATTGACCCCGAGTACGCGCGCGCGGCATCTGCGGCGCTGACCTCGCTGGCGACCGCGGCGTTGAGCGTGCCGGTTGAGGGTACCGAGGTGTCGCACCTGCGCGGTGATAAGGGGGACGAAAGCAGCGAATCTGCCGCGAAGGAACTTTCAACAGAACTGCCTAAAACCACCCTGCCCGAAACCACCCTGCCCGAATCCTGCGCCGCCGAGCTGCGTGAGCTGGGTATCTGCCCCGCAACCGAGATGATTGAACCGCTCAGCGAGGACGCCGCCGCGCTTGCCGGCATCGACGAGCACGCCCTGGCGTGCGTTACCGCGGCGCTGGGTGAGCGCCTGGCGGGCGTGCTGTTCGCGCCGGATGCCGCCTCCGCGGAGCAAGCCCTGCAGCTGCTCGCAGAGAATACCCTCGCAGGTCAGCGCACTATGTGGCGTATTTTTGACCCCGCAGGCACCGAGCACACCCGCTACAGCCTGCTCTACCCGGCTGAGGGTGCCAGCCCTCTGGAACTTGCTGCCGCATACCGCGCCGCCTCCCAGGTCGTGACCCGCACCCGCGTCGAACTGGATAAAGCCGAGCAGGCCGTTCAGCAGGCTCAGACCGCGGCAGAGTCGGCGGTCGAAGCAGAACGCGAGGTGGCAAAGGCAGCGGGCGTGGCGAGCGCCGAGCATGCCCGCGCCCGCGCCCAGGCGGAGTCTCTGGAAGCCTCTGCGCAGAACATTCAGAATGAGCGCGCCCGCCTGAATGAGCGCCTCACTGCCGCGGAGGAATCTGTAGCCGAAGCGCGCACCGCCTACGAATCGGCGCGCACCCGCGAGGATTCCTACCTGGCGGGCACGGGGGAGCAGGCTCCCGCGGCGACAATTGAGCGCCGCGCCCACCGTCTGAGTGAAGTGCTTGCCGAGCAGGTGGGCGAGCGTGAGCAGCAGCTGCACGAGCTGAGCGGCGCCCTGAAGAACGCCCAGGAGGGCCTGACCAGCACGAACGATGAGGTGCAGGATTTGCAGGCGGCGCACGCGGCGGCACTGACTCTGCTGGCGCGCACCCAGACGGAGGCGGCACGCGTGCAGGAGCGCGTGCAGGCGCTGGCTGAGCGTGCCCGCCTGGTGACTGGTTTGACCCTGGAGCAGCTGGAGGAGGAGTACTCCGAGCAGCTGCCGGTTGACGTGCCCGCAGATGAGGCTTCCGAAAACGCCGCCTCCGAAGATACTGCTACCGAAACGGCATCAGAGACTACCGAAGCTTCTAGCGAGAGCGTGCGCGCTCGCCTCAAGGCAACCCGCGCCGAACTGGAGGCGCTGGGCGCCATTAACCCGCTGGCACTGGAGGAGTACGAGGCGCTATCTGAACGTCACGCCTATCTGAATCAGCAGATTGAGGATTTGAAGGCGACCCGCCGCGACCTGAACACGGTCATGGACGAGGTCAGCAGCCACATTGCGGAGGTGTTCACTGCCGCGATGGAGGACATTAACACCCACTACCGCCGCATCTTTGAGACCCTGTTCCCGGGAGGCGAGGGCCACCTGGAGCTGGACGACCCGTCCGATCCGCTGAATTCGGGTGTGGAGATTCACGCGCGCCCGGCGGGTAAGAAGGTTAAGCGCCTGTCGTTGCTGTCTGGCGGTGAGCGTTCGCTCGCTTCGCTGGCGCTGTTGATTGCGATTTATATGTCTCGCCCATCGCCGTTCTACGCCCTCGATGAGGTTGAGGCGGCGCTGGATGACCGCAACCTCTCGCGCCTGCTGCAGGTGATTGGTGAGCTGGGGGAGCGTTCGCAGCTGATTGTGGTGACGCATCAGAAGCGCACGATGCAGATTGCGGAGACTCTGTACGGGGTGTCGATGCGCGGTGGTGTGTCGACGGTGCTTTCTCAGCAGATGGAGGAGTTGCGCGAGCTGCTGTAGCTCGCCGCCCTTGCTAGACCCTGCCCGACCCTGCCGAGCGCCCCTGCCTCGCCTGCCCCTTCCCAGCGTTTAAACCTTCCCATGCGTGCCGTCCATACCGGCGGGCGCACTCACCCCGGCGAACGTCACATGTCCTAGGAATGATCATGTGCACCTCAAGGTACAGGTCACTGCCCGGGCCCGGGTACTATAGGGGGATATGTGCGAACACCGCCCACCCTATTCGCGGTTGGCGTGGTGTTTCGTTGTGATCAGGCCTGATGCCCCGCCCTACCCGCGGTGCGCATCCGGTGGTAACCATCCAGGGAAGGAATAGTGATGAGCGAGAACCTGGCAGATGCTTTCCTCAACGGCGAGTCGTTGAAGAATGCCCCCGGCCCCTATTTTGGTGAGTACGGCGGGCGGTGGATGCCCGAGTCGCTGATTGCCGCCATGGATGAGCTTGAGGCAACCTTTAACGAGGCGAAGAACGACCCCGAGTTCATTGCTGAGTTCCAGCGTCTTTCTGCTGAGTATTCGAACCGTCCGTCGCTGCTGACTGAGGTTCCGAAGTTCTCTGAGCACGCTGGTGCGCGTGTGTTCCTCAAGCGTGAGGACCTGAACCACACGGGTAGCCACAAGATTAATAACGTGATTGGTCAGGCTCTGCTGGCTAAGCGTATGGGTAAGACCCGTCTGATTGCTGAGACTGGTGCGGGTCAGCACGGTGTTGCGACTGCGACTGCGGCTGCGCTGTTCGGCATGGAGTGCGTGGTCTACATGGGTGAGGAAGACACTGAGCGTCAGTCGCTGAACGTGGCTCGTATGCAGCTGCTGGGTGCGAAGGTGATTGCGGTTCAGAACGGTTCTCGCACCCTCAAGGACGCCATTAATGAGGCACTGCGAGACTGGGTTTCGAACGTTGAGAACACCCACTACCTGCTGGGTACCGCTGCGGGTGCGCACCCGTTCCCGGCGATGGTGCGTTTCTTCCATGACGCTATCGGTGAGGAAGCGCGCGAGCAGATTCTGGCTGAGACCGGCCGCCTGCCCGATGGTATTGCGGCCTGCGTGGGTGGCGGTTCGAACGCGATTGGTCTCTTCCACGCGTTCTTGGACGATTCGTCGGTTGAGATTTACGGTTTTGAGGCTGGCGGCGACGGCGTGGAGACCGGCCGTCACGCGGCGACCATTACTCTGGGCCGCCCGGGCATGCTGCACGGCGCGATGACCTACCTGATGCAGGATGAGGACGGTCAGACCATTGAGTCCCATTCAATCTCTGCTGGTCTGGATTACCCGGGTGTGGGCCCGGAGCACTCCTACCTGTCCGATATTGGTCGCGTGACCTACGAGCCGGTGACTGATACCGAGGCGATGGACGCCCTGCGTCTGCTCTGCCGCACCGAGGGTATTATCCCGGCGATTGAGTCCTCGCACGCTCTGGCGGGCGCGTTGCGCGTGTGCCAGCGTTGGGCTGCTGAGGATCCGCAGGCGGCACGGGAGAAGACGATGATTGTCTGCTTGTCCGGTCGTGGCGATAAGGACATGGAGACCGCGCTGAAGTGGTTCGGTCTGGGTAAGGCGATTCCCTCCTCGACCCTGATGACCGGTAATAAGGAAGCTACCGCGTCCGCTGCACAGAACGCACAGGCTGAAAGTGAGGCTAAGTAATGAGCTACCAGGACGCTATTTCTCAGGCGGCACCTTTTACGGTGCTGGATGGTTCTTTCCCCGTCCCGAATGCGCAGTCGCCTCTGGCGGCTCGTCTGGCTGAGTGCGAGAAGCAGGGCCGTGCGGCGCTGATTGGCTACCTGCCGGTGGGCTTCCCGACTCTGGATGAGTCGATTGACGCGGCGATTGCTCTGGGCAATAACGGCGCGGACATTATTGAGCTGGGCGTGCCTTATTCTGATCCTGTCATGGATGGTCCGGTGATTCAGAAGGCGACCGGCGTGGCGCTGGAAAACGGTTTCAAGCTTCCTCAGCTGTTTGAGGCGGTTCGCCGCATTACCGAGGCGACCGACGCGGTGGTTGTTGTGATGACTTACTGGAACCCGGTTCTGGCGTACGGTGTGAAGAATTTTGCGCGTGATTTGGCGGCTGCCGGTGGCGCGGGCATGATCACCCCGGACCTGGTGCCTGATGAGGCGTCGGCGTGGTTTGAGGCTTCTGACGAGTACGGTCTGGATCGTATTTTCTTGGCTGCTCTGTCTTCTTCTCCGGAGCGTCTGGCGACTATTGCGAAGGCGTCGAGCGGCTTCGTGTATGCCGTGTCGGTGATGGGCGTGACCGGTGCCCGCACCTCCGTGTCGGAGGCGGCTCGCACCCTGGTTGCGGACATTAAGGCTGCCGGTGCGCCTCGTGCGTGCGTGGGCCTGGGCGTTTCGACTCGTGCTCACGTTGAGGAGATCGGAGAGTATGCGGACGGTGTGATTGTCGGTACTGCGCTGGTGAAGGCTTTGGCTTCTGGCGGTGTTGAGGCGGTGGCTAAGCTGACCCGTGAGCTGGCGGGACGTGAAAGCTAATGTCTAATGTGCTGTCGCTGATGAGTGTGCCGGTAGCTAACGTGCTGGCTTCGATTCCCTCGCCGAGCGTTTCGTACCTGCAGCTGGGCCCGTTCCGTGTGCATTTCTATGCCCTGTGTATTCTTGCGGGTATGGCGGTGTGCTTGTGGCTGGGTTCTCGCCGTTGGAAGGCGGCGGGTGGTACCCCTGAACGCGTTTTTGACGTGGCGATGTGGGCTATTCCGGCGGGCATTATTGGTGCCCGCGCCTACCACGTGCTGATTACTGACCCGGGTAGCTATTTCGGTCCGAATGTCGCTGATCCGTGGGCTTTCCTGAAGATTTGGGAGGGCGGCATCGGCATTATGGGTGCCGTGTCGGTTGGTGCGTTGGGCGCCTGGTATGGTTGCCGCCGCTACGGCATGAATTTCCCGGCTTTTGCGGATGCGGTAGCGCCGGGTATTCTGCTGGCTCAGGCGTTTGGCCGCTGGGGTAACTGGTTCAACCAGGAGCTGTTCGGTAAGCCGACGACTCTGCCGTGGGGCTTGGAGATCAGCGCGTCGAGCGGTAATTTCCCGACCCAGTATCCGGCGGGTACGCTGTTCCATCCGACGTTCCTGTACGAGTCGCTGTGGAACCTGCTGGGTGTGGCGTTGCTGCTGTGGCTGGGCCGTAAGGGCGTGCTGAAGCTGGGCCAGACCCTGTGGCTGTACGTGTTCTACTACGGTGTGGGTCGCCTCTTCATTGAGATGTTCTTGCGTATTGATACGTCGGAGATGCTCTGGGGCGTTCGTATTCACGTGTGGACCGCTCTGCTGCTGGTTCTGCTGGGTGCTGCTGGTTTTGTGGTGGCTGGCCGTCGTGCGGCGGCGAAGGCTGCTGCGGGTATTGAGCCGGCTCCGGCGGAGATCGCTCCGAAGCCTGCCGCAGATGAACCTGCAGAGGACGCTGAGGAGAAGGCAACCGAGAAGGCAACTGAGAAAGCAGTGTCCGCCGAGGATTCTGACTCTTCTGAATCTTCGACGAAGGGCTCCTAGCTTTCATCTTCTAGCTTTCATCTTCTAGCTCCGTCTAAATTTCATAGAAAAACCGCCGGATGGAGCAGTGCCCCGTCCGGCGGTTTTTCTATGCCCGCTATTTGTGCTTGCTGTCTGCTTCTAGGCAGCTAAGTCTAATCGGCTAAGAGTTCCTATGTGCCTGGAGGAATTGTATAGGGGTAGATTGAACCTTTTCTTTAGGGTGGTATGCGCCTCAAACTTAATATTTAAATTTTTTCTGAGTGCCTCCCAAACCGCTTGTTTGGGAGGCATTCTCATCTTCTGTGTTGCTTCGTCATAGCGTCATATCAACCTTTGGCGGTTCAGTGCATTGGTCGGAATGGACCTTATCGAAGGCTCATCCTCGCTCGTGAGAATGCCTCTATCTAACCCCTCTGTCATATTCGGGGGTAAACCTTTAGATTGTCGGCTCATCATTTTACGGTGGAAATGTAAAGAATACGCGCGTTCACCCCGCTAGGTTGCAAAGCGCAGGTTGCGGCTTGCAGGTTGCGGCTTGAGCGCGGCCACCAATGACTAAGGAGTTTAGGTCATGTGCAAGGAAACCATGAAGGCTGTTGTTGTCCCTGAGAAGGTTGACGGTTCGGTTGTTGTCCGCGAGGTTCCCGTTCCGGCTGTCGGTCACGGCCAGGCGCTCGTGAAGATTGAGTACTCGGGCGTGTGCCACACTGACCTGCACGTGGCTTCCGGTGATTTCGGTGAGGTTCCGGGTCGTATTCTGGGACATGAGGGCATCGGTCGTGTCGTCAAGGTCGGTGAGGGTGTTGAGTCCCTGAAGGAAGACGATCGCGTGTCGGTGGCTTGGTTCTTCGAGGGCTGCGGCCACTGTGAGTACTGCACCTCGGGCCGTGAAACCCTGTGCCGTTCGGTGAAGAATGCAGGCTACTCGGTTGATGGCGGCATGAGTGAGTACACCCTGGTGACCGCTGATTACGCTGTGAAGGTTCCCGAGGGTCTTGACCCGGCACAGGCAAGCTCCATTACTTGCGCTGGTGTGACCACCTATAAGGCAATTAAGGAGTCGCTGGTTCGCCCCGGTGAGTGGCTGGTTGCTTACGGTGCTGGCGGTCTGGGTAACCTGGCTGTTCAGTACGCTAAGAAGGTTTTCGGTGCCAAGGTTATTGCTGTTGATATCAACGACGATAAGCTGGCTCTGGCTCGTGAGACCGGTGCTGATCACGTCATCAATGGCCGTGAAGTTGAGGATGTTCCGGCTCGTATTCGCGAGCTGACCGGCGGTGGCGCTCACGCTGCTGTGGTGACCGCGGTGTCGAAGGTTGCGTTTAACCAGGCTGTTGAGTCGGTTCGTGCGGGCGGTTCCGTGGTGGCTGTTGGTCTGCCCTCGGAGATGATGGAGCTGTCCATTGTGAAGATTATTCTGGATGGTATCCGCGTGGTGGGATCCCTGGTGGGCACCCGTCAGGATCTGGCGGAGGCGTTCCAGTTCGGTGCTGATGGCATCGTGGTTCCGGTGGTTCAGTTGCGTGAGGTTGACGAGGCACCGGCTGTCTTTGAGGAAATGGCGGCGGGTAAGATTACCGGCCGTATGGTTCTGGACTTCGCTAGCCTCTAAGCTGGCGGATGGGTCGAGGCACCCGGTAGGGCTTACAGGTCTCACTCGGATGGGGTCTTGCCGGTAGTTTCGATGGTTATAGCGCCTAGGGCGCATCCCGTGTGGTGGGGAGTAGGGGCACTCTTTCTGCTGTGCATACGACGCGGGGTGCGTCCTAGTGTTTTAAACTAGTATTTTAGTGTGGGGTTTTTGAGGACCGTTATCCTATGGAGCGAAAATCTCTGTGAATAATAGGCATCTAAACGTAATATATCCAGAAATTTATTTTTGAAATATCCGGGAAATATCTCAAAATTCTCACTAAATTAGTTCAATAGAGCATCTTTTTTGACATTTATAGACCTCAAAACGCATACTTGTATTGCAAACATTCAACTATTGGTTGAGGTGTAATATTTGCCGAAGAGATAGGTTTTGAACGCCTCTGCGCATACCCTTGATGTAACGGGATGTAACGTGTGAAGGTTTCGGCCCTCCTAGATATCGATTCCTTCTCCCGGAACGTTATACCCGGGTGAATTTCAGCATCTTCGTACCGTGCCGTTATTCACCGTTGAGCCCTTCCTTCCGGTCAGGCGCCCCTCTAGACACCTTCGGATTGAGGTCTCACCAACGATTAGTGTGGGCCCCACGGACATAGTCAATGGGGATTATGTCCGCCACACTAATCCAAAATTCTTGGACGATTCCGCAATAACGCTTCGCGGCGGCACGCCCGCCACGCCATAAATTTACCTGCCGGCACGGGTAACATAGTCGGGTTCTCTACTCACTCGGTAACCCACCCGCTGCAGAACGCATCTTGATTTTTGTGTTGTTCAGAAGATGCGCCCTGTAGCAAAAGAACGAGGGGCACCTCTGCCAGGTGCCCCTCGTTTTTATATGCGCGTTTTATCATTGAGTAGATTCCGTGCTATTTAGTAGATTCCACGTTGCGCGGTCCAGCGGATCGTGCCGCGCTCAAAGTCCGTATAGTACACGCCGTTCACGTAGGATTCGTTGCCGCGTGCCGCACCGTAGCGGGCGGTGTTCTGCACCCAGTGCTTGAAGATCAAGCCCTTACCGTTGGTCTCGTACGCACCGTACGCATCCGACCAGAGCGGTACCTTACCCGAGGCGAACTGAATCTGAGTGCCCGTGGAGGTAGTAGTCTCGTCGGTCACCGGTGCACCCCAGGTGCCGCGGTGCTGCAGGAAGCGGTGGTAGAACGCGCCGCTGGTGTGCATGCGGTGGGTGCCGGTCTGTGCGGACCGCGCTATCGGGGTGACTGTCGAGGTGCCTGTGGGTTGTCTGCCGAGGTGTCTAGCGCAGTGTGATTGGACTGAGGGAATACCTCTTGGGGTATAAGGAAAGGGGTGGGCCGCACACACAAAGACCCACCCCTCCGTGTCCGGCTACTGTTGGGGTGCGGCCTCGCACCTAGCATCCGGAGTTACATGGCCGATGCAGGAGAGATGAAGAGTCATCGGCCACACTATGGTGCCTGTTGGCACGTTTATCTCGGTGAGCCCCGCCGGTTCTCTCGGCTTCTCGCCGTGCCTACCGAGAGGGGCAGGCGGGGGTCAACGAAAGTTGGTGAATCCCGAAGGATTTAGAGGAACTTCGCGATGTCCTCAATCAGCGGCTTGAGAGTCTCGCGATCGATATACTCAGCCTTGCCGGTCTTGTAGCATTCGAGCATCTGCTGAATACCCTCGTTCGGGTGCGGGTTGGCCATGAGCCATGCGCGCACCGGGCCCTTCAGGGCGGTCTTGTGAGCCAGCGAAATCTTGTCGAAGTCGATGCCGCCACGCAGGTGGTAGACGGGGCGACCCTCGGTCAGTTCGGGGGTGTAGCTCTTGGCGACAGCCTTGTCCAGTAGCTTCTTGGAGTATTCACCGGTGAAGGAGACTGTGAAGAACGCGGTGCGGTTCTTCTTGGGCGCAATGATCGGCAGAATCTTCTTGCGAAGTGCCGGTGCGCCGTTGAGGAATCCACCGTAGTCGCTACCGGCAATGACGAAAGCGTCGAATGCCTCAGCCTGCTCGGGAGTGACCTTGGAGGCGGGGACAGTCTCAACCTCGGGGGCCTGCGGGAGTGCACGCAAATCTTCTGCCAGCCAGGTGGCGTACTGTTCGGTGTAGCCGTAGGTGGAGCCGAAGATAATCAGCACGCGAGTAGTCATCTGTGAACCTTCCAGATATATTTCGCATTTCAAATACTAATTATGGGTTCCAATATAGGCTAGGCGCGCGAAAATGTGAAATCGCCTAGCTTTTGGATGCCCCATCTATCTTCTCACAGCCCACTCTGAAGTGTCTCTATGTTTTTGAAATATGCTCGAATGTTCTCGAGCGAGACTAAATATTGTGCAGTGAAGGCCAGATATGGGTAAAAAGTACCCTAATTTACTTTCCGGGGGAGACGGGGGTGGGCGGGGGTGGTGGGGTGAAAACCGACTTTCTGTGGTGCGTTGGATGGGGAAGGGGTGGTATTCAAAAAGCGACGTGAAACATAATTTCTTCGGTAGAAACAGTTGGGAGAAGCATACCCAAGAGGGCGTAAAACCCCTATAATTGAGAAAGAGTCCCACGCATCCAGCATATGGTTACCTGTTAGAACGCGTGGGAATAATTGGGAATTTGACGTTAGTCTTCCCCGGAAAATCAGTGTGAACCCCCAGGGATCACGCAAAACAATGCACAAAGGTTAGGTACATGAGGCGCGCAAAAATCGTTGCAACCATCGGTCCGGCA
>ERZ772999.857-NODE-857-length-18653-cov-2.882676_pt1 | contig 18653 bp, 18 predicted proteins | sample MGYA00511467_ERZ772999 | MGnify/ENA primary metagenome ERZ772999 (study PRJEB29015, sample SAMEA2738064) | human oral metagenome | biome: human oral; feature: human-associated habitat; material: saliva | place: China | collected 2218 ... | reverse complement strand
GTAGCGATTCTAAAGTTGATCCTTTCCAAATCGAACCTTCTATTGCTAGACGAGCCAACCAACCACCTAGATATTGATTCAAAAGAAGTTCTAGAGGATGCCCTTAAGGAATATGAGGGGACTCTTCTAACTATATCGCATGATAGATATTTCCTTAACACAGTTGTTGATAGAATACTGGTACTTAAGCCGAATGGAATAGAAGAATATTTGGGTAACTACGAATATTATCAAAATAAGAAGAAAGAGGAGTCTGAAAAAAGTCATTTGGCGGAGATGGAAGACCTGCCAAGCAAGACAAAGACTCAAATCAAGGAAGAAAGAAGAAGAGAAAAAGAGCTTAAGAAAAACGAAAATAAGGCCAAAAAGCTAATAAAAGATATAGAAGTTGAGATAGAATTACTAGAAAAGCAAATTGGCGGTTTAGACTATATGCTTTGTCAGGAAGAGGTATACACTAGTCCAGAGCGTACTAGGGAGGTCAACCAGGAAAAAAGTGATTTAGAGAAGCGTTTGTCCAAATTATACGAAAAATGGGAGCAAATTGTAGAATAAAAGTGTTTTAAATTTATCGAATATGAGGTATAATATATATTATGATTGTGTAAAATGCTAGAGTTGGCTCTTTTTTTAACAAGGATTAACTTTTAAGGTTATAAAATATAGGATACTAGGAGGACGATAATGGGGAATAAAAATATTTCTATGGCCGTAATTAGAAGATTACCTAAGTATTATAGATATTTAGCAGACCTACTGTCAAAGGATGTACAGAGGATATCTTCAAAAGAATTAAGCGAAATAATAGGCTTTACAGCTTCTCAGATTAGACAGGACCTTAATAACTTTGGTGGCTTTGGTCAGCAGGGATACGGATATAATGTAGAGGCCCTTCATAGGGAAATAGGAAAGATACTTGGGCTAGATAGGAAATACCGTGCAATCTTAATTGGTGCTGGTAACCTAGGTCAGGCCTTGACTAACTATACAGGTTTTAGGCTAGCTGGATTTGAAACTATTGCAGTATTTGATGCAAATCCAAAGATGATTGGTCTAAAGATAAGAGACTTTGAAATAATGGACTCAGATAATGTAGAGGAATTTGTCAGGGAAAATAATGTAGATATAGCTATAGTATGTATACCAAAAAATGGCGCCCAGCTTGTTGCAGACAAGCTTGTTAGGGCAGGCATAAAGGGTATTTGGAACTTTGCCCCAATAGACCTTGAAGTGCCAAGCAATATTATAGTAGAGAATGTAAACCTAACAGAGAGCCTATTCACTCTTTCTTACCTAATGAAGGAAAATGTAGAAGACTAGGCTATAATTGGATTTTATAAGTAGATAATATAGATATAGGATGGAAGCACGACTTTTGTCCTATATTTTTTTGTCGTTTTTAAATTAATGATAACAAGAGGGTTAATTGATAATGAAAATAAATAATTATAGATATATAATTCTCAATTAAGATAAAAATTAAAAAAATTACTAAAAATTTGAAATAAAAAAGCCTGTAATATCAATAAACTGAAGCTGAGATAAAATTTTTTATTTTTTTTAAAAAAATCAATTGCAAAAAGATGGGGAGTTTGTTATAATAAGGCTATCGATAAAATATAATTAATTAGGAGGAAATAAAAATGGCATACGTAATTAAGGATTCTTGTATAGCTTGTGGTGCTTGTGCAGCTGAATGTCCAGTATCTTGTATAACTGATGGAGATATCTATGTTATAGATGGTTCAGCTTGTATAGATTGTGGATCATGTGCTGGTGTTTGTCCAGTTGATGCTCCTCAGCCAGAATAATAACAAGAGCAAATTTAGAATTTAAGGGTCAGTAGGACCTATGACTACCGAATGTGGAAACACATTCGGTATTTTTTTTACTCTCTTTATCTGTTTAAATTTATATTACTTGCTATTTATAAAAAACACACTCTCTAGACCCAAGAATCCTTTAAAAGTATACCTAAAATAGAGTCAGTTGAGATGGATTTTTTATTAAAAAGTATAAAGAAAAAGAAGCTAATAATAAGCTATGAAATTACTAAAAATAAGAGACTTAGCTTAGTAAGTGAAACTTTATTTATCTGAATTAAAAAATATTGTTAAAATATAAATTATTATACACTATTTAACTTACATGTGTTATAATTCTATTAGGGCAGGAAAATGTTTCTTTAGCAGAGGAAAGGGATTTTCGAATCACTTTTTGTGCTTAAAATATGTTTTTCTGGAATAAATAAAATTTAGAGTATCTTAAATTTAAGGAGGCTTACAAATGGCAAATGTATTTGAAATGGCACAGGCTCAGGTTAAGAATGCTTGTGACAAGTTAGGAATGGAACCACAGGTTTATGAACTATTAAAGGAACCAAGAAGAGTTATCGAAGTTAACATCCCAGTTAAGATGGATGACGGTTCTATAAAGGTGTTCAAGGGATATAGATCTCAGCACTGTGATGCAGTTGGACCAACTAAGGGTGGTATCAGATTCCATCCAAACGTATCTCTAGAAGAAGTTAAGGCGCTTTCTATATGGATGACATTCAAGTGCTCAGTAACTGGTATTCCTTACGGTGGTGGTAAGGGTGGTATCATAGTTGACCCATCTGAACTATCTGAAGGTGAATTAGAAAGATTATCTAGAGGATACATCGATGGTATCTACAAGTTAATCGGTGAAAAGGTTGACGTTCCAGCTCCAGACGTAAATACAAACGGTAAGATAATGTCTTGGATGGTTGACGAATATAACAAGCTAGTTGGTGTTTCTTCTATCGGTGTATTAACTGGTAAGCCAGTTGAATTCGGTGGATCTCTTGGTAGAAACGAAGCTACTGGATACGGTGTTGCTGTTACAGTAAGAGAAGCTGCTAAGAAGATGGGTATGGACATGACTCATGCTAAGATAGCTGTTCAGGGATTCGGTAACGTTGGTGCTTACACAGTTAAGAACATCCAGAAGTTAGGCGGAACAGTTGTTGCTGTGGCTGAATGGGCTAAGGAAGTTGGACCATATGCTATATACAAGGAAGATGGACTAGACTTCCAGGCTATGTGGGATTACAGAGCTGAAAAGGGTAACCTAGTTGACTTCCCAGGTTCTAAGATGATATCTGGTCTGCACAGGTAGACGTTGTAGTTCCAGCTGCTCTTGAAAACTCTATAGACGCTGCTGTAGCTGAAAAGATCCAGGCTAAGCTTGTTTGTGAAGCTGCTAATGGTCCTACTACTCCAGAAGGTGACGAAGTTCTTAACAGAAAGGGTATCATACTTACTCCAGACATCTTAACTAATGCTGGTGGAGTTACAGTTTCTTACTTCGAATGGGTACAGAACCTATACGGATACTACTGGTCAGAAGCTGAAGTAGAAGCTAAGGAAGACGAAGCTATGGTTAAGGCTTTCGAAGCTCTATGGGCTATAAAGGAAGAATACGGAGTAACTATGAGAGAATCTGCTTACATGCATTCTGTAAAGAGAGTTGCTACTGCTATGAAGCTTAGAGGATGGTACTAAAATATAAATAATATTTAGTATATTGTAAATTTCTAAATACATATAAGGGCTAGAGATATAGTCGTTAAACAGTATATGAATTACAACTGAATAATCAAGAGTCACTGGTTTTACTGGTGACTCTTTTTTTATCTCCAGGAAGATATAATCATCGTAGTGTGGTATAATAAAACTGTGGAGGGGAAGCTATGAAGAAGATAATAAAGATATTGATAGGGTTGACAGTTTTATTTGCCTTGTTGATGCTGACGGTAACCTATTTTTTAAAGCCTAGTGACAGACTTAAAAATGATGATAGACTGTGGAATGTATCAGACAATGTTGATATAGACTCATATAATAGAGAGGTTTTGGGTAATATCAGTCTGGACAAGGGCAAGCTAGTATCTGAAATAAAAATTGATGATTATAATTTCAAGAAGCTACTTAAATATGCCTTGGCCCACAATGGGAATGCAGAAATGCAGGAGGCCAGCTACACTCTAAAGGGTAAGAAAATCCTGATAAAGTACCCTTTAAAGCTAGGTCTTTGGAATACTCAGGTAGATATAGGTGCCAGCCTGTCAAATACAAGTAAAGAGCTGGTTCTTATAGTAGAGGAAGCCAAGCTGGGCAAGATCAGCCTATCAAAAAATATGATAAATAAGGTTATAGATAGACTAAAGAAAACAGGCTATGGAAATATGAAAATAGAGGGCAATAGGATATATGTTCAGGTGAATGCGCCCAATATTAGCATAAGGAAGGCTAGTATAGACAAGGACATGATGAAGCTACAGGTACTGGTTAAGGCCCAGGGAATAATAAATATAGAGAGAGAAATAATAGAGACACTGGTTCAATAGAACCAATGTCTCTTTTTTAAGGCATATATAGTCATATAGTCACTAATTATATACGATATATTGACTTATTAAACAATATAATAAACTGCAATACAACAAATGATAATAAAAATAAAAAATAATACTAGGATTAAAAGATTGATAATAATATTGATTGAAGTGTTAGTATGACTCACTTCTTCAAGAGATAAAAACTATCATAACTTATTGACATATACTACTGAATGTTTTATACTAAGATGTAGAAATAAAGGTTTTAAGTCTTTTTCATAAGCAATTCAACGCTTTTAATTACAGTTTGGGGAGGAGGAACTACTATGAATTTGTCCATAGCACCAATGGGAGTAGCACTGAAAATTTTAAAAATTAAAATCGAAGGAGATCAGAAAAAGCTATTAGCTAATATGGGGTTTGTTGTCGATGCCAATGTTACTGTTGTAGCTGAAAATGCAGGTAACCTTATAATTAATATTAAGGATAGTAGGGTTGCAATTGGGCCAGATTTGGCTAAAAAGATAATGGTAAGTCCTGTATAAATGTAGTTAAAAGTATAATGAGCGATACGGTAAGACTGTATGGTTCATTTTTATGCTATATTGACGATATATATTATCAATATCAATGAAAGAATATAAAGGTAGGAGGAGTATTATGACAACGCTGAGAGAAGCAACAGTAGGTAGTAGCTATGTGATCAAGAAGATACATGGCACAGGTCCTTTAAAGAGAAGGATTATGGATATGGGGTTATCTAAAAATACCGAAATTTATGTTAGGAAGGTAGCGCCACTTGGAGATCCAGTTCAGATCAGAGTAAGAGGATATGAGCTATCATTAAGAAGAGAAGATGCAGAATGTGTCGAAGTCGAAGAAATCGAAAAATAATATTTTAAGAATGGAAAGGGGAATGAAATGAGCATAACAATTGCCTTAGCGGGAAATCCCAATTGTGGTAAATCAACTTTATTCAATGCCTTGACCGGATCTAATCAGTATGTTGGTAACTGGCCAGGTGTAACGGTTGAAAAAAAGGGTGGTGTATATAAGAAGGACAAGGAAGTTAATATAACTGACTTGCCAGGTATCTATTCTTTATCACCATATACTTTAGAGGAAGTAGTAAGTAGAGAGTACTTAATTAATGAAAAGCCAGATGTAATCGTTGATGTTATGGATGCATCTAATATAGAGAGAAATCTTTATTTGGCAACTCAGCTATCAGAATTAGGTATACCAATGGTCTTGGCCCTAAACATGATGGACGTAGTTGAAAAGAATGGTGACAAGATTGACACTGACAAGCTAAGCCAAGAGTTTGGTTATCCTGTTGTTGAAATATCTGCTCTTAGAGGTAAGAATATAGACAAGGTAGTCGAGGCTGCTAAGCAGGTTGCTGGTAGAAAGCACAAAGAAGTTAATGTCTATGATGAAAAGCTTGAAAAGATCCTATCAGACATAGAGGCTAGTGCAGGATGTCTAGCAAATTCTGAATACAAGAGATGGTATGCTGTTAAGCTATTTGAAAAGGACACAAAGGCTACAGAAAAATTGGAATTATCTTCTGTTGAAAGAAATAATATCGACGAAATTATAGCAAAGGCTGAGGAAGACTTTGATGATGATGGTGAAGGTATCATAACAGATGCACGTTATACATATATAACAGATGTAGTTGCAAGAACAGTAAGCAAGGGAAGAGCTGGTCTTACTACAAGTGATAAGATAGACAAGTATGTAACTAGTAGACTATTGGCTATACCAATCTTTGCTGCCATGATGTTCTTGATATACTATGTGGCAGTAACTGTTGTTGGTGGTCCAGTTACAGACTGGGTAAATGATGTATTCTTCGGTGAAATAGTTGGTGGTAATGTAGGTAATATGCTAGATAGTGCAGGAGTGGCACCTTGGGTAAAGAGCCTAGTTGTAGACGGTATCATAGGAGGTGTTGGTGGAGTACTTGGATTCCTGCCAATAATCTCAACACTTTACCTATTTATGGCTATCCTAGAGGATATAGGCTACATGTCAAGAATAGCATTTATACTTGATAGGATCTTCCGTAAGTTTGGTCTATCTGGTAAGTCTTTCATACCTATCCTTATAGGTACAGGTTGTTCAGTACCAGGTATCATGGCTACTAGAACAATAGAAAATGACAATGATAGAAGGATGACTATAATGGTTGCATCTTTCATGCCATGCGGTGCTAAGACAGACATAATTGCCCTATTTGCAGCCTCAATATTTGCAGGCAGCAAGGGCTGGTGGTTCGCACCAGTTTGCTACTTCTCAGGAATATTAGCCGTTATAATCTCAGGCTTGATGTTAAAGAAGACTAAGCAGTTCGCAGGAGATCCAGCGCCATTCGTAATGGAGCTACCAGAATACCATATGCCTCTTGCTTCAAATGTTCTAAGAACACTATGGGATAGGGTTAAGGCCTTCATAGTAAAGGCCGGTACTGTAATCCTAGTTGCAACAGTAGTAATCTGGTTCTTAAAGAATATATCTACTAGCTTTGAATTTGTTGAGTTCTCTGACAATAGTCATTCACTCCTTGAAGCTATAGGTAAAACTCTAGCACCAATCTTTAGCCCTCTAGGCTTTGGTAACTGGGCAGCTACAGTTGCAACAGTTTCAGGTCTAATAGCCAAGGAAGTAGTAGTAGGTACATTGGGTGTTGTTGCTGGTGTAGGTGAAGTTGGCGCTGATGATGCAGGAGTAATAAGCTATGCAGCTACTTTATTTACAAGTGTATCTGCCCTAAGCTTCATGCTATTCAACCAGCTATGCATACCTTGTTTCGCAGCAGTTGGTGCTCTAAGGGAAGAAATGAACAGTGCTAAGTGGACTTGGTTCGCTGTATCCTACCAGTTGTGCTTTGCATATGCAATAGCCCTAATGGTATATCAGTTTGGTAAGGTACTAGTAATGGGTGCAGCTCCAACAGTATGGACAGGTGTAGCAGTAGTGATTTTAGTTGCTATGATCTATGCAATGTTTAGAAAACCTAAGTTTGATAAGGTTGAAGCTAAGAGAGCCGTACCAGAAAATAACTAGTAAGGTATTTTTTTGAAAGGAAGTGTAGACATGGGAAATACTTCAATGGTGTCAACACTAATAGTATTGGCAGTAATAGCGGTAGCAGTTGGTTTTGCTATCAAGAGAATGAGGAAGAAGGGAGCTTGTGGCTGTGGTCATGAAGATGGCTGTGGAGGTTGCTGTAGTAGCTCTTGTGGTCCTAAGGACAAGGAAAACTAAATTGTCAATATAAGGGGTCTAGGACCCACTTATAAAAATGGAAAAGATAGTGCAAGGGATTATCCTCTAGCACTATCTTTTCTATTTTTTGCACCGATTTCTATTTACTTCTAACCGATTGCATTCTGTTTGCTACTAGTTGATTTCACCATTCATATAATAGTCGAATAGCTTGTCAAATATTCCTATAGGATAGGGACCAGTTTCCTCTACAGTTTTGCCGATCTGAGGGTCCTTCTTATAGATAGTAAGAGAGTAGACACCTAATTTTTTGTAGATTGGATTTTGACCTATATTAATCATTTCTATCTGGCTGATAGGTATAAGGATGGTCTTTGTTGATAAGATACCCTTCTTTATAATCAGGTCAGTTTCTGTCAGTAACATCCTTCCACCGAATATCATATATAGGCTTGCAAGTATGGCTAGTGGCAGGCCTAGGAGACCAGTCCAATATTTTCCTAAGGGTAGGCCAACTAAGATAGCTACAAGAACGAAAATAAGGCTAAAAAGAGGAAGATAGTACTTTATTAGGAAGGTAGGCTTTCTTATAAAGTCACCTCCTAGCTGGTCCAGGCTAAATTCTGGTATAATCCTGTCCATGAAATCTCCCACGGACTCGTCCTTCATATAAAGTGAAAGGAGCCTGTTCTCGTTCTCTTCATTGCCATAGCCTATAGCATCAAGTGTTAGGTACCTATAACCCAAAATACTTCCGATAAAGGACTTTTGGTAACCAACAGAGCTTATATTTTCTATTGGTATAGTAAAGTCCCTTGCCTTAAATAGGCCATAGTTAATATGGATATGGTCTGGGTACCTCTTAACAGTGAAGTCATAAAGTCCATCCATCTTGCTCAAGAAACCCTTGATTATACCTATATTAATTAGGGCGAAGATGGCAACGACCTTGCTAATAAGGGCCACTATAGCACCTATAAATAGGACAATATGGAATAGATTAATATCCATGAAAAAGTGGCCTATTGCCTGACTAGACCTAAACCTATAGCTAGGAAGATCTTGACTAGGAACCTTATCGTCAACCTCTATATCGTCCCTATCAGTCTTACTGGCCATGACCCAGTCTTTTATTATTTGAGCATTCTTCCTAGACAGGTACATCTTGTAGTCCAAGTCATTGGCTGTGGCAGAAGAATTTATATCTATGGTCAAAACACAAAGACCTAATACACCATATACAATCCCAGTCCTGATGTTTACATTTGCTATATTGGTAAAGTTGACCTCCTTGTGGACCTTGCTAAATAATCCCTGCCTAGTATAAAAAATTGAATGATCACCTAGGTTGATATAGGAATTTTTCCACTCAAAAAAGGTCTTTACCAGTGAAGCTACCAGTATGACTACTAGGCCTAGAAATATTAGGGGGGGTATCTTTTGGTCAAAAATATAGGCCAAAAAATCTCCCTTAATATGACCAGATAGACCAGTCCAAAGGTCCTTGGGTCTAAGGTCTCCCTCAACCAACCTTTCTAATGTTGAAAATACAATCCAGGCTATAAAGGCGATAATGACCAAGAAGGGCCTTGCTATCATTATGGGATGATTTCTAAATTTCATGTCTAAACCACCCTTTCATTAATTTTATTCTTTAAGTTATCTACTAGCAGCTCTGCCTGGTCTAGGGGAATGAAGTCTATGCTTGCAACACCACCCCCAGTAGTAATACTGATATCGGCCAGCTTAAAAAATTTGTTAATAGGTCCCATGCTGATATCTACCTGCTGCATCCTGCGTATAGGTATTACTGTGTGCTCTATAAAAAATATTCCCTTAATAATATCGATACTCTCATCATTAATCCTATACTGGTGCCTCTTGTAACCAAGGCTTGGTTCTAGGACCAGGAGGAGGATTATATTGGCTATAACCAGGCCTCCACTTATACCAGAAAAATACCGGTTTTGGTATCGGGAAGATATGGAGGATCTTCCAAACTGATATTAGGATGGCAAGGGCTATAGCGAGACTCAACAAATTTCCTATTATCATGCTGTAGCGAGCCTTTGCTGGCAGGCTGTTATAGTCACTTCTATTTATCATAAAAACTCTCCTTATTATTTAAAATTATTACCCCTAATTATTGGCAGGTCTAGCTTGAAGCGGGCGGCCAAAAACCTTATAAGAAATACGACTGATGTACCTGCTAGCATGGCTATATTCTCACCACTTATATCCCAAAGGTAGATGCACACTATTGCACCTAGGATAGAAGCCGAGGCATAGATATGCTTGACGAAGATATAGGGCTTGTCACCTGCCATAATATCTCTTACTAGGCCACCTCCTACACCTGTTACTACCCCAACCAATATTAGGAGGAAGAAACCAGGTGAATTCAAGCGATGGTAGGCTGCATTTATACCCACGACTGTAAAAAGTCCTAGGCCTATAGAGTCTGATACCAATAAAAGATTGTTGTAGACTAGCTTGAAGCTATATTTAATAGGCCTATCACGGTATATATAGGCTATCAAGAAGACCAAAAGCGATGTTGCTATGGAAATCTTAGCGTAGATGGTATGCTGGACACTAGAGGGCGGTATGGCACCAATTATGACGTCCCTGATGACACCGCCACCTATAGAGGTAGTTAGACCTAATACTATGACCCCAAGTAGGTCCATTTGCTTTTTTATTGCCAGAGCCGAACCTGATACGGCAAAGGCTATAGTTCCAAGTATTTCAATTGCAAAAATTAACAAGTTATTTCCCCCTATACTTATTTTTAAAAAAATTAAAAGTTTATTATATATTATAAGGCCTTGTCCTAGCTAGATATCCAATAAAAAGATACTTATTAGCTGACGCAAGGCCCTTATTTACTACATTTATAGACTAATTATTGTATGACCAAAAGTCCTATTATATCAAGCCCATATACCTAAGTATAAATATCCAGAAGGTAAAGGTAACCGACGAAAATAGGGTGGTCATGACCACTATATTGGACATTAGGACATAGTCATTGTCCATGGCCTTAGACATAATATAGCCAGATACTGCTGACGGGGCACCCAGCATTACGAGTATTGCTATCAAGGCTGATTCTCTAAATCCCATATAGATGGCTATTGGAAGGACCACAAGGGGTAGGAATACTAGCTTGATACTAGATGCCACTACAGACGGCTTAAATTTGGCAGTGAGATCGCTCATCCTAAAGTCTGCCCCTATTGATATAAGCATAAGGGGAACCGCCATAGACCCTATTGAGGTCAAGCTCTTGTCCAAGATAGGTGGAATATTTATACCAAAGATACAGAAAGGGAAGCCTATCAGGATACCCCTAATAAGGGGGTTTTTAAAGATGGACTTAACTATTTCCTTGTACTGGATCCTAGTCTTGGAGCCTGCTAAAAACCTCCGAGATGATATGGTAAGAATAATTACCGAATATGCATTAAAAAGGGGTACAGCAGCAAGTATCATAAGGGGTATCATGCCTGCATCACCATATATATTTGTGACGAAGGGGATACCTAAGATGGCAGCACTGCCCCTTGCAGCGCCCTGGGCAAAGGAGCCCACCATAGTCTTGTCCCTTAGGAAAATCCTAGTAAGTATGTAAATTAAAAAGAACATTACCGTTGTGGATATTATACAGAAGAGGATAAAGCGCATATCCATATCCTTGTGTATATCCATCTTGGCTATATCGAGGAAGAGAACGATTGGCAGGGCGTACTTAAAGGCCATCCTGTCAGAAATCCTTGTCCACTCCTCATTTATTATACCTACCCTCATAAAAAACTTGCCTACTAGGATGACTAGAAAGACAGGTAGGGTAGAGTTTAATGCAAAAATAAAACTAGACAAAGTAAACATCTCCTTTACATACTAAGTATACAAAAAGGATGTGTAAATTACAACTACTTTAATGTGATATTTGACTACAGTCTTTAATAAAATTAATCAGAATAGTAAATATAAAAAATAATTTTAATATTTACCATTTTTAGGTTTTGTATTATAATAATATAAAGAAGGTGATTTTATGAAACTAAACACAAAAAAACTTTTGTTACAGGTAACTTTATTGATAATAATATTATTATTACCTACCAGATTGTGGTTTTTAAATCAAGAAAAGAAGCAAGTATCTTCTATAGCAAAGACTTTTATATCTAATTCATACAATTCTCATTTTAGTGATCATGATACTAGACTAATTGATAAGGAATCAAAGGTCTTCATATATTATTTTAAAAAGAGAAACTCAATTAGGGAAAGTGCTCTTAGGTATGCAGGCTACACACCGAGTAATCTAAAGGAAAGAACCAAAGAATTTAATTTTAACCTTGTTAGCGTAAATATGGATACAGCTTATATCAGACTATATGAAGAGTACTATGTTTATGATATGACTCGTTCAGATTTTGACCAACCAGGTACAGCTTCTGTGGACTATGAAGTAGTTCTACATAAAAGAAATAATAAATGGTATATTTGGTCATGCACATCACATGATCCAATAATAAATGATCTTGATAGAGAAATAAATGCCTTTTTAATAGCTGGCTGGCCATCTGACATCCTGAAAATGAGAGAGAGACTAGCTATTTATCGTGAGTATGATAAAAAAAATATAAAAATGATAGATACGATTTATAATAAGAAGATAAAAAACTATAAAAATATATAAAAGATTATAAGTGAATATTATCTGAAAAAGAATAGATATGAAGGGGGTATAAGATATATTTTTAGGCTGTGCAATATATAGTGTCAAGGGTAATTAAAAGTTCTCAAAGTTATAAAGCTATGAGAAAAGATTACCCTTGATGCTATATATTTTTTTGTGGATAATTTATTAACTGTATAGAAAAACATCCTAAATTCATTGTATAATAATGCTTGAAATCTTATATAATAGCTCAAGATATGGTATAATTAAGGCTTGAAAAGGAGTTGATTTTATGGAGGTATACCTAGATAACAGCGCAACCACAAAACCCTATGCCCAAGTAGTAGAGGAAATGTGCAAGGCCTTGACTGAGGACTTTGCCAACCCATCATCTGCCTACAGGAAGGGATTTTTGGTTGAAAAAAAGATAAAGAAGATAAGAGAAAATATAGCAAAGACTATAGGTGTTGAAGATAAATCGATAATTTTTACCTCAGGGGGGACAGAAGGCAACAATGCAATCATACGTAGTGTGGCCGGCCTTAATAAGAGGAGAAGGAACCATATCATCACCTCATGTATAGAGCACCCTGCAGTTTTGAACACTGTAAAGTCTCTAGAAGAGGAAGGCTTTGAGATAACCATTCTAGGAGTAGATGAAACAGGCCAGGTGAATGTGGATGAATTGGAAGAGGCCATTACTGATAGGACCTGCCTGGTAAGTATAATGTATGTCAATAATGAGCTGGGGTCTATTCAGCCGGTCCAGCAGATTGGTGAGATAGTATCTAGGCATGACCAGGTATTTTTCCATGTAGATGCTGTCCAGGCCTATGGTAAGATTAACTTTAAGATCAAGGATATAGGGGCTGATTTTATGACTGTCAGTGGTCACAAAATTCATGGACCTAAGGGGATAGGCTTTATGTATGTAAAGGACCTAAACAGGTTCAAGCCCTTATTAACAGGTGGTGGACAAGAGTTTGATCTAAGGTCTGGAACTGAAAATGTGCCGGGTATATACGGTCTAGGTAAGGCAATAGAAATCCTCTTTGAAGACCTTGATGCTAATATAGAAAAAATAAGGGACAACAAGGATTACCTATATATGAGGATTTCCCAAAAAATAGATGGTATAAGACTTAACTCTGACCTCCTAAGAGGGGTTTGCCATGTATTGAATGTAAGTTTTGACCAAGTAAAGGGGGAAGTCTTGCTCCACTACTTGGATGATGAGGGTATATCTGTTTCTACAGGTTCAGCCTGCTCAGCCAAGAAGAAGGGTAGCCATGTCCTAAATGCTATAGGTTTAAGTCCTGAACAGGTTGATGGAACGATAAGGTTTAGTTTATCAGAGGATAATACTAAGGAAGAAATAGACTATGTTGTAGAAAAATTACAAAAGCACATAGAAATGATTAGGTTTTTTGCTAAGAAAAATAAGAGATAGGTCTTGTTATTTACTTGAGACCAGTATAGACTAGTCTATAAGTAGGGCTAGACTTGATCAAGACCAAGGAAAACGAAGGAGAAAGCAAATGTATAATATATTGATAGCCAAATATGGTGAAATTGGCGTAAAGGGTAAGAACAGGTATATATTTGAAAATAAGCTAATAAGAAATATTAGGAATATGTTGAAGTCTATGGGCGAGTTCAAGGTATACAAGGAATACGGAAGAATATATATAGACGTAGATGATACTAATTATGAAGCGGTTATAGATGAAGTGAGGAAGGTCTTTGGAGTAGTTGGTGTTTGTCCGGCCATAAAGAGGGACAAGGATTATGACCTCTTGAAGGAAACAGCCCTATATATGCTTAAGGAAAAGGTGGCCCAGGGGGCCAAGACCTTTAAGATAACATCAAAGAGGGGAGACAAGTCTTTCAGACTGACTTCTCAGGAAATGAGTATAGATATAGGCGGCTATGTACTTAGTCACCTAAACAATCCGGATGTAAAGGTTGATGTTAGAAATCCAGAATTGACAATTACATGTGAGTACAGGGAGGAACATATACTTGTATATACAGATGCAGTAGCAGGTTATGGTGGCCTACCACTTGGTACAAATGGAAAGGCTATAACCCTATTATCTGGCGGTATAGACAGTCCAGTTGCAACATGGCTAGTTGCCAAGAGGGGGGTAGACATAGAGGCTGTCCACTTCCACTCATATCCTTTTACCAATGAAAGGTCCCAGGAAAAGGTGAGAGACCTAGCTAGAATCCTATCAAAGTATTGTGGTCCTATCAAGCTACACATGGTGAATATACTGGATATACAAAAGGCCATAGCTGAAAAGTGTAATGAGGAAGAAACTACTATCCTATCTAGGAGGTTTATGATGAGGATAGCAGAGGAAATAGGCAGGTCAAGGTATTGTGATGCCTTGATAACAGGTGAAAGCATAGGCCAGGTTGCATCCCAGACCATGCAGGGTATAGTTTGTACTAACGCTGCTGTATCTCTACCTATATTCAGGCCTTTGATTGCCATGGACAAGGTAGAAATTATAAAGTTGGCTGAAGAGATAGGTACCTATGATACTTCAATCATACCAGAAACAGATTGCTGTGCCCTATTTTCACCAAAGAAGCCAGTGACTAAGCCTAGGTTAGAGCGTATTGAAAAGTCAGAGTCCAAGCTGGATGTAGAGGATCTAATCAAGGCGGCAGTCGAGGCTTCAGTAATGGAGGTAATAGACTATGGAGACCAAGAATAATATAAATGATATAAAGACAAATGTAGAAAAAATAGCCCTAATTTTTGAGGGTGGAGGAATGAGGGCTGCATTTTCTTGCGGTATCTCTAACACCCTACTTGAAAATGGCATATATTTTGACTATGTAGCAGGTATATCTGCTGGTTCAAGCATGACGGTCAACTATATTGCTAGAGACAAGGTAAGGACCAAGAGGTCTTTTGTTGAGCTGGCAGCAGACCCAAACTTCGGTGGCTGGAAGACCTTCCTAAGAGGTAAGGGGTTTTTCAATTCAGAGTACATATATGAGCATACTTCCATGCCAGGTCAGGCCCTACCCTTGGACTTTGACTTTTTTATGGCCAACCCAACCAAGTTCAGGATAATTGCCTATGACCTAGAGGCAGACGCACCTAGGGTGTTTGCAAATGGAGATATAAAAGAGTTGGCAGACCTGATGAAGATAGTGAGGTCATCCTCGTCGCTTCCAATTTTTATGCCACCGACCTATTACGAAGGTAAGACTTACTATGATGGTGGTGTCCTTGGAGGCATACCCCTGGACATTGCAATAGAGGAAGGATATGATAGGTTCTTTATTATCAGGACCCAGGAAAGGTCTTACAGGAAGAAGCCTGTCAAGCATCCAGGTCTAATAAAGTGGTTCTTTAGGAAGCATCCAGGTCTTGTTGACAGGATACTTACAAGGCCCCAAGTATATAATGATACATGTGACCTGATTGATAGGCTGGAGGCCCAGGGAAAGGCCTATGTGGTCTATCCTGAGGATATGAAGGTATCGAACAGGGAGAAGAATGTAGAGGTTCTAGAAGGCCTCTATAAGCAGGGTCTAGACATAGGTAAAAGAGACCTAGAAAAGTGGAAAAAATTTATTAATGGTTAGATATAATTAAGGGGAACCCCAGAGACTAGAATTAAGTCTTTGGGGTTCATTTTTTATAGGTTGTATAATATTTAGCGTTGGTGAGAGAAACAACTCTCTCCCAACGCTAAATTTTTTGCAAAAAATAAGAACACACATCAAATCTCATGTATAATTTAAATCACCACAATTAAAAAAAGGAGAAATGATATGTGTTCTAATGCTAGTGTAACAGAAATTTTGGGAATTAACGATAACATTTTAGTAATTTTAGGGAAAAAAAAGAAAGGTTGATTATACAATCAACCAAAAAATAATAATTTGAATATTTACTTACATAATTTAAGTATTGACTAAAATATATAAGGTGTCTATAATAAAAATAGATAGTTAAAATATTACTCATTTCAACATACGACCAAAACAGTGGAAAAATATGCTTATAGTGGCACCAAGGTGTTGGTGAGTTATGAAAGAATTTGATATAATCCATAGGTAGACAGAGTATTTAATTCTGTATCATTCATACATTATCTTTTATAAATGGCAAATGTGTGCATATAGTGGGAAGAAAGGTTTAGGTAAATTGAATTCTAAACAATTTCTTGACATAAAACAGAATTATCCGATGTGCAGATACAAGTTGATCCTTGCAAGGGGTTAGGATGGAGACGTTTTGACTGTTTAATAGACTGTGCAGATTATTCTCCGAAAGGATTTCCTGCTTATTAAGCTGTAAAAATAGTTTAATATGAGAGAACGCAGGTGAAAGAAAAACATTATGTAGTGGGAGGTAAAGCCATGTTGAAATTAATCAAAAACTATTTGATTAAGGATTATAAGAAAAACATTTCTATTATCTTAGTTTTATCCTTATCATTAGCTATTGTATTCTCAAATGCAACAGCTAAATTAAGTCAAAGTGAATATGCGAAAAATATAATGGAAAGTAATTCACCAATGTCACAATTAGATTTTATTAAATTGAGTTCAAAACAGATAGATGTCTTGAAAAGAGATAATAATGTCGAAAAAGTAAGTGTTATTAAAAATTATGCTGATGTAAATCTGGCTAAAAGCTACACTAGCCCCCTAATATCATATGACAAGGAATATTTTGAATCTTATAATTTAAAAATAACCAAGGGTAGATATCCTGAAAATAAAAATGAGATTATTGTACCAGAAAAAATATTTAATTCAATGAAATATAATCTTAATCAAAACGTTACCATTAAGGCTAATAAGATCATAGAGAATCGTGAACAAGAGAAGGAATATTATAATTTTGACTTGAATGCTAAAGTGGTAGGTTCTTATTCTTATCCAGAAGAACTAAAGGATTACTATAAATTTAAAAGCATATTTATATATGACAGTAGCTATTCTTTTGATAAATATGCAGATTATGATGGTAATATCTATTTAAAAGATAAAAAAGCAAACTTACTACGAATTGCAGACCAGTTGTGTGAAAAGATAAAATCAAATTCAGACCATATTTATATAAATGATACACTTGAGAGAGTAATGGAAGAAAAATCTAATCTATCACAAGAATATGATGTTTTTGATATTGTGTTCATTGCTATGGCTATTTTATTAGTATTTAATATTTTGTTTTTAATGCATAAATCAATGTCAAAAGAACAAGGACTACTGAGAATAATTGGGATGAAAAAGAAAGAAGTTATAATGTTTGAACTGTTGAAAAGTTTGATCGTTTTCTTTGTAGCAACTGCGTTAGGTTTAGTATTTAGTATTTTTCTAACAAAAATCTTTATCAGGAACTTTTACTTTATATCAACGTCTATAGAACCGTATACCGCACCTGTTATATACGATGTAAGTAGCTTGAAAAAGATTTTGTTGACATTATTTATAGTAACTTTAATCTCAATAATTATACCGATTTTAGATATGTATAGATTTTCTCCGGTTGAGCAATATTTTGAAACAGGGGAAGGAAAATATAAGAAAATAGATCTAATGAGAAGGTTAAGCTTTAAAGATATTAATAAAAAACTGATGGCGGTACAAATTGGAAAACAAAAAACTTTTATGATAATTTCAGCAGTTATAATAAGTTTTTCCGGATACCTATTTTTACAATCATACAGTCATGTTAATAATGAAGACAAGTACACAAGTCCAACGATATATAGCTTGGGAAGGTACGACCTTATATTAAATCACAATAGGATAGTTGATAGATATTTAAATGGATATTCAAAAAATGATATAGAATATATAAATAAGTTAGATAATGTCAGAAGTATAGTATCAACAAGTGATTCAAAAGCATATTTGTATTTGGATTCTAGAATGTTATCTAGTGAATATAATGAGCAAAGATTATCAGCAAGCGATGGAAAGATTGATGTTAGAATTGATCTAATAGGAATTAATAAAGAAGGTATACAATCGTATGTAGATAATGAAAAGATACTAGAATCTGGAAGGTTGCCTAATGAAAATTCAGATATCCCAGAAGTATTGATGTACAACAAGTTTTATTCGAAAATAAAACGAGGTATATTTAAGCTTTTACCTAACCAAAAACTTAATGATGAGCTTACTATATCATATCAATATTATGATAAAGATAGTGGTATTGTAAAATTTAAAAAAACGAAAGTAAGAGTGGTTGGTTTTATTAGTGATAATTGGGATTCTATAACTCATACAGAACATTTTGTTCCGGATATTATAACTTACGATAGCATTTATAGGAACTTAACTAATATAAATAATGTTAATGAAATAAAAGTTGAGCTT
>ERZ772999.849-NODE-849-length-18688-cov-4.960286_pt1 | contig 18688 bp, 12 predicted proteins | sample MGYA00511467_ERZ772999 | MGnify/ENA primary metagenome ERZ772999 (study PRJEB29015, sample SAMEA2738064) | human oral metagenome | biome: human oral; feature: human-associated habitat; material: saliva | place: China | collected 2218 ... | reverse complement strand
TCACCTGTCAAGAAATAAAGCATAGAGGCTTTCGAGCTATCTGGTTCAGCTACCGAGAGAAGCGCGGCCTTGGAAGGCACGGCAATGGGGCCTGGAGGCAGACCTGGAAACTTACGAGTATTATAAGAACTGGTGACGGCTAGGATGTCTGCGTTAGTGGCGTTGGTACGATCAATGCCGGTAATATCCGCAGCATAGGTCGCAGTCACATCAGATCCCAATGCAATCCCCCGCTTCAAACGATTCTGAAAGACCATGGAAACACCTGGCATATCCTCAGTATGAGCTTCTTTTTGGATAATCGAAGCAAGAGTGATGCCTTGACGTAGGGTAAAGCCACGAGCCTTGAACTTTTCCTCCAATTGATTGGAGACCACCACATCATTAAATTGATTCAAAATCGTAGTAATGACATTTTCGAGTTTTTCGTGATTATAAAATTGATAAGTTTCACCATAGAGGTATCCCTCGAGGGCCAACTTCTCTGGAATTTCTGGATTAGAAAGTTTGGTTTCGTTGGCATAGAGATCCTTAAGGATCGGGTTGTCATAGTGCTTGGTGAGCGCCTGATTAATTTCCTCTTCAGAATAACCTAGAGTACGGAACTGATGGATGATCCCAGTCTGAGATTTGCCTTTATCACCGAGGAGACTGGTACCTGGCAAAATAGTTAGGTTAAAGACATCGGATGAGACGACGCCATTGACTAATTGTTTAGCGATGGCACGGGCTGACATCGTCTTGCGGAAACTATATTTGCCGGTTTTTAGCTTGGCGTGAAGATTGTTAATCCGAGCATAAAGCTCAAAAGCTAAGGGGTTTCGAATCAGGTCGGCCTGTTTGAGATTGTTTGCGATTTGCTTAACGGATTCACCGGCACTAATTTCGATAATCTGATACTCACAGACGGAATTAGCTTCTTTTTCATTAGATTCAGCGGCAGCCTTTGCAGAATCAAAACGACAATTAGCGGAAGAGACTGGTTGCAAGAAATACCAATAATACCCACCACCAAATAGCCCCGCGAGAAATAGTAAAATAAAGAGTGAAAGTAAAATACGTTTAACTTTTTTCATAGGTTTTTCTGAAGATTTGGCTGGCCTGGGAGACTCCGTAGACTCAGACTCCGATTTGATGGGCTCATTAATAATAGATTGAACTTCTGGGGAACCGAGTGTGGTAGCAGGACTAAAGGACGGGCTTATCGCGGTGGCAGGACTAGCAGATGAGTTCATACTGGCGGCAGGACTCACTAGTCGATTAGGGATTTTACTTGCAGAATTTTGGGCGAGTTTGGCGGCATAATTTTCAATAAAATCCTGCAAGATAATACTGGCAGCTTCCGCATCGATTTCGCCTTTTTCGAAGTTTTTCTTGCGTTTTTTTAGACGCTCTTCAGCCACCACGGAGGTCAGTGATTCATCTTGGAAGTAAATGCGAGCACCCGGCATAGAAGCGGCCAGTGTGTCAGCAAATTTACGGGCATAGGCAGACTGGGCAGTTTCATTGCCGTCATTACTACGAGGTAGACCCACGACAAAGAAATTCGTATCATTCAGTCTGGCAATACGGAGAATTTCGGGAATTTCCTGACCATTCACCAAGACATAGCCATTCGGAATAGCGATACGAACAGAAGTGTCTGCTTTCGCGATACCGATACGCTTGGTGCCCACGTCTAAACCGATAATACGCATTAGTTCTCTACCGTGATCTTAATTGATACTTTGTTCGCGTCGTTTGGAATTTGACGAACCCATGGGAAGGAGGTATTTACCTCGACATCAGAGACACCATTGATGGATTTAATTAAAGTTGTCACTTCGCCAACTTTTTTACCGAGAGATTTTTCGAGTACGGATTGTTCAGTGACTTCTGGACCAGTCTTCAGAGTAGCCTTAATCTTAGCAGTTACAGAATTATTATTGTTTTGGAATTTTTCAATGAAAATATTGCCAGTTTCATAGATTTTCTGATCGCCGCCCAGACGAGTAGAGACCACAGATTTAACATATTCTTCAATTGCCGCCTTATCGACATAATTTACACTGTAAGTAGTTTTGGCCGTGAGTTTAGCTTTGCCATTTTCGGTCGGCTGATCGACGGCAGGACTGGAAGTCGGATCGGCGGTAACTTTTTTGTAGCTATCTTCAATTTTAATATCGTCAGAAGGGACTTTTTCAAATAATTCCTCTTTTATGCCATCAGCTTCGGTTAATTTTTCCTTAGCTTTGGTGATGTCAGAAGCGGTGACAATTTTTTGAATCTTATCTGTACCACCCTTAAATGCCGAATTAGCATAGCCCTCGACTCCAGCCACGGAAGATTGCCAGCCGGAGCTAACAGCTTCAATATTATATTTCGCACCACCTTCGATGGCGGTAGCTTTCACGGTTTTAGCCACCTGACATTTACCATTGTGGCGACCAGCATCACAATTTGAAATCGAGCCATCCCAAGAAATTTTTACCTCTTGGTTGGTTAAGAAATTGAGATTACGGTAAGCAAAAGCGGAACCTTGAGGGACAGTTGCAACATCTGGCCTAGAAGCGGTAGCAGTAGTAGTCGACATATCGAAGGTAGCGATGAGACGCAATTCACCGGTAGCCTTATCTCCAACATTTTTCTCGCCAGTGGCCTCAAATTCAACTTCAGAATTCTTCTCGAGACTGGCGGTTTCGAGGAAGAATTTACCATCTTTCGAAACAGCTTGCTTGGCATCAGTGACGAAAGAAACATTTTCGGAGAAATTCTCGGCGATGGTCTTAATTTTGACGGAAATCTTGGCGGCAGGTGCCAAGATAAAAGCCCAGACAAAGCTTCCAATCAGAAGGACCGCGGCCACTACACCGATAATGATACGGTTTTTCAACGAATCGAGAGTAAGAATCTTTTTCGGCTGATTATCCGCCTCTTCATCTTCAGGATTCTTCGCGACTTCTTCGGAATCCAGATTCATCGTGGAATTCTTCTCTAGATTCGAATTAGTATTAGTACGAGAAGCAGCTGGCTCATTAGTAGTGCGGACACGAGAAACACTACCGAGCGGAGCAGCCTTTTCATTAATTTCGATTTCATCACTCGGATTTGCTTTCTTAGCCTTAGCTGGATATTCCAGATCCGCTTCATTAAATTCAGAAGGCAAAGTCGGGCGTGAACTCAAATTCTTCGCAAATGGCAGACTAGAAAGCGCCGCCATTTTCATGAGGGTTGGGTCAGTAGTGACCACCACGATGGCTTTGTCATGCATTTTTGCAGTGCGAGCAATTAGTTTAAGATTAATAGAACTACGCAAAACGTTCAACTTTTTCGGTGGAACAAGTGCAATAATTTTCTGTTTGGAAGCTTTGATATGGTTGATAATATCAGTAATATCATCCTCAGGCTCGATGTAAAAAGTGTCCTTATTCATACATCGATTTTAACATATATTTGCACTGAACCAATAAGTTTATGCTAAAATAAGCTTAATGAGTATCTTTGATTTTATTAAAAAAGGACCGGGCGCACAGGCAGGCGTAAATAGTGCTGGTGGCGCGGTGGCTGGTGCGGAGGGTGCAGAAATTTTAGCCAATCTAGTGCTAAATACGACTGATAGTGGCGTAATTATTGTGTTGCCGACGGGAGTAATTGAATATATCAATCCAGCAGCGGTAAGTTTACTGGGCGGGCAAATGGCGCAAAACTTCTTAGGTGCCAAATTAGAAGATATTTTGAAATTAGAAAACGGCCAAGGTGTGGCGATTCCAGCGCAAAACAACCTGGTTTTCTATGCGGTAAATAATGGCCAAAATTACACCACGCGCGGATATTTCTTAGTTAATCTACAAGGGCAGAAAAAGCCCGTGGCGTTCAAAGTTATTACGGCGCATTCGCCAAAAAATGAGCGTATCGTAACTTTTTATGATATTACTTCCGAACTTGAGGCTGAGAGTGAGCAAGCCGAATTTATTTCGACGGCTTCTCACGAAATGCGCACACCAGTAGCTTCCATCGAAGGGTATCTTGGTTTGGCGCTGAATCCAAAAACTGCCACGATCGACGAGCGTGCGAAAAAATACCTAGAAGAAGCGAAGAAATCATCTCAGCATCTCGGTAAATTATTCAGAGATCTATTAGATGTGACGAAACTTGATGATAAAAGAATCAAAGCCCACCTCACGCCGATTGAAGTAACTTCGACGGTCCGCTCGATTGCTGAGGGCCAAATTCCGAAAATGAGCGAAAAAAATATTCACTTCACTTTTGGTTCCTCCTCTTCCGCCAATATGAATGGCGGACGCGTGATTAATCAAGAGGTTTTTGCGGCGGTCGATGTGGATTTTCTGCGTGAGATTATTAATAACCTGATCGAAAACGCCATCAAATACACTAACAACGGGGGTGGAATTTGGGTAAATGTGCGCGGCGATGGTGACCGTGTTTTGATTAATGTGACAGACACCGGCATTGGTATTTCCCCGGAAGATAGCAAACATGTTTTTCAGAAATTCTATCGCGCGGATAATTCAGAAACTCGCACCATCGGAGGTACTGGCCTGGGACTTTATATTGTGAAAGAACGCGTGGAAGCGATGAGTGGTTCGACTTGGGTGGAAAGCACCTTCGGCGAAGGCTCGACTTTCTATGTAGCCTTCCCTCGCCTCACCTATGAAGAATATCTCCGTCGCAAACAAATCGAAGCGAATACCCAAGCGATGACGCCACAAAATTCTGTTGCTTCTACCCCTAATATATCTACTCCTAGCGTCTCCGAGCCTAGTGAAAACCAAGCTCCGGCGCCAATGCAGTTTCCGACTGAGACGACTACACCAGCCCCAGCAGTAGCGCCAGTATCAACAACAACGAATATGCCGATTCAAACTGAAGCTCCTATGCAAGCACCAATAGTGTCGACTACACCAGTTCAGGCACCAGCGCCAGCACAGACACCAACAACGTCGACTACACCAACTCAGGCGCCAGCGCCAACTCCAACTGAATCAGCCATATCAGCTCCAACTGAGCCAGCCGCATCATCCGCACCAGCAGCTCCGATGGCTCCTGCGGCACCAATTATGCAGTCCAATTCATTTCTACAGAACAGCGCTACTCCAGCTCAAAACACACCAGCTTCGGCAACCACACCAAATGCACAAAGCGTAGCAACCACGCTGGCCAACCCCGTCCCGACCCAAGCTGCAACAATTAATCCAGTCTCGACTGCAATTACACCAGCCAATCCTAACCCGACCTCAGCTACACCAATTAACCCAGCTATGCCTAACCCACCAATCATGCCAACTAACCCAAACATCTTAAATAAGTAAGGAGAGAAGATGACAAAAATTTTATTAGTTGAAGACGACCAAAGCTTACGCGAGATTTACGGAATTAGATTAACGGCGGAGGGCTACGAAATTGCCTCGGCGGGTGACGGTGAAGCAGCTCTTGCTCTAGCAGTAAAAGAACGCCCTGACTTAATCATTTCCGACGTGATGATGCCAAAGATTTCAGGCTTTGATATGCTAGATATTTTGCGTTCAACGCCAGAAACCGCCAATATTAAGGTCATTATGATGACTGCACTTTCGGCCGATGACCAAAAAGCCCGTGGTGAATCGCTTGGTGCGGATCGCTTCCTCGTAAAATCCCAAGTCGGTATCGAAGATGTGGTGAATGCCGTACATGAAGTCTTAAATGACATAAACGGTGCGCCAGCTTCTGCGGCGACCAACACTCCTTCGACAGATAATATGATGACGCAGTTTATGGCCACCCCTGCACAAACTCCAGTTCAGCCAGCCACACAAATGCAAACTACGCCACAGATGCAGCCAGTGATGCCAGCGCAATCTATCGCGCCGGTTCAACCACCAATTAATAACCCTAACCCATTTTTAGGTAATGTATAGATTAAATAAATTTTTAGCCGAACAAACTGGCGTTTCGCGTCGCGAAGCGGATAACCTCATCGCGGATGGCCGTGTGAGGATTAATCAGGAAGTCGCCGTACTGGGCCGTCGATTCGATGAAACTCGCGATGAGATTTTTATGGACGGTCAAAAAATTGAAGAGCGTAAAGGTTTTACTTATCTAATCCTAAATAAGCCCGTAGGATATGTATGTTCGAAAAAACGTCAGGGTGACACGCCAACTCTTTTTGAACTTTTGCCAGAAAAATATCAGGGTTTGAAGACGGTGGGGAGGCTCGATAAAGATAGTTCGGGATTAATTTTATTAACCAACGACGGTGATTTCGCTTTCTCGATGACCCATCCAAAATTTTTCAAAATTAAGAGCTACATCGTAAGATTAAATCGCCCCCTCGCACCATTACATCAACAAATGATTTCTGATATGGGCATCGATTTACCAGATGGTAAAAGCAAATTGTTTCTTAAAAAAGAGGAGTCTGACCCGAGTGGTTGCACATTCTTAGTAGAAATGAGCGAGGGTAGGAACCGTCAAATTCGCCGCACTTTCCTAGCGTTGGGATACAAGGTCGTAAAATTACATCGCATTGAATTTGGGCGATACACACTAGAGAACTTAAAGAATGGTGAATTTAAGGAAGTGGAGAAAAGATGAAAGTATTAATTATTGGTAAAAATATTAAAAACGTTTATCTTTCTCTGGATGCCAAAAATTTCGAACTGGACAAAAACCAGAATGCGCACCTGGACTTGGTTTATGATGGGGGTGAAAAATACTATAACGATCGCTTCAGTGTTATGACCGGGCAGAAACTGGCTGAAGAAGTAATTTCGAATTTTCGTATTGAGACGGAGACGGCTTTTAGCCCGGAAAATCCCGAAACCTGTGACGATTTTCAATATATTTTGCTTTCGAAAAATAATTACGTCAGCTTGGCGCCAGAATTTGTTAAACAGTGTGACTTTAACGCTACGATTCTAGAAAAACGTACGGCCAAATTCGACTACATTTATATCGATTGGTCGGCGGAATTAAATAATGTTCAAATTAAGGCGATTTTGGATTATCTCGAGGTACATCCGAAGACTAAATTAGCTTGGTGTTTTGATCGATCGGAACTACCAAAATTGCTGAGTGCGCCAGATTTAAGTAAGACTAATTTGACGACTTTTTATCGTCTCTTACAGCGAGCAGAAATCATTTTCGTAATGGGCAAAAAATCGCAAATGATGCGGGTGAAACAAATTTTAGGTACACTTTCGACTTTGAAGCTAATCTATGTAACAGAAAACCAAATCCTGGCTGGCGTTTTTAAGGAAGATTTTCGAAACAAGGACATAAAAGTGACGCGTGACGTCGCCGCAACGATTATTGCGGGCACAATTTTCTCGGCACTAATTACAGACTGGAATTTACAGCGAGCGTTGATGCTAGCCAAAATTAATGTCGAAAATTCAAAGGCCAACAAGACTCTGAAAATTAATCAATTATCCGATAAGCTGCGCGAAGCCTTAGCGATTAGATAAGATAATCTACCGAATAAGTAGATAAGATAAACTACTGGATAAGCTCCGATTCAAAAAATCCCTAGTCTGACTAGGGATTTTTGAAATGCTGCAATACTTAAACTAAAGGCGATTTTTATTTGAGAAACTCGCGGAGATAAATACCGGTAGGGGTTTGATCATTTTTGGCAATCTCTTCTGGCGTACCCTCGGCGATAATTTGACCTCCATGTTGGCCACCCTCTGGGCCCATATCGATAATCCAGTCGGCACTTTTAATCACATGTAGATTATGTTCGATAATAACCATGGTATTACCGCCGGCAACTAGACGATCTAGGATTTTTAGTAAACGATTCACATCATCGGTATGCAAACCGGTGGTTGGTTCATCCAAAATATAGAGCGTCTTGCCGGTCGAACGACGAGAAAGTTCGGTGGCGATTTTGATACGCTGAGCTTCTCCACCCGAGAAAGTAGTGGCAGATTGACCAAGACGAATATAACCGAGACCAACCTCTTGAATAGTCTTCAGTTTATTAGCGATAGCAGGAATATTTTCGAAGAACTCCACCGCCTCGTCGATAGTCATATTTAGGACATCAGAAATATCTTTACCCTTGTATTTTACCTCGAGCGCTTCACGGTTATAGCGTTTACCATGACAGGTCGGACAAGTCACATAAACATCTGGCAAGAAGTGCATTTCAATCTTATTCACACCGTCACCCTGGCAGGTCTCACAGCGACCACCCTTAACATTGAAGGAGAAACGACCGGCCTTATAACCACGAATCTCTGCTTCTGGTTGAGCGGCAAAAAGTTCACGGATGGCGGTAAAGACACCGGTATAGGTGGCTGGGTTCGAGCGTGGCGTACGACCGATTGGACTCTGATCGATCACGATGCATTTATCAAGATTATCAATACCATCGATGCGTTCGTGTTCGCCAGCTACAGTTTGGGCTCGATGCAGACGAGCGAGCAACTCATTGGCCAGAATTTCATTGACTAGAGTAGATTTACCAGAACCCGAGACGCCAGAAACTACCGTCATGACCCCGAGGGGGAATTTGACGGTAAGATTTTTTAGGTTATTTTCCCTGGCGCCGACCACGGTGAGATATTGATTGAGCTTTGGCTTGCGACGGGTTTTCGGTACAGAAATTTTCTTGGCGCCCGAAAGATATTTACCAGTGAGAGATTCTGGGTCATGCGCAATTTCCTCTGGCGTACCCGCGGAAATCACCTGGCCACCGCGTGCACCAGCCCCTGGACCAATATCGACCAGATAATCTGCACTCATCATAGTATCCTCATCGTGTTCGACCACCAGCACGGTATTCCTAAGGTCGCGCAGATGCCTTAAAGTCGAGATTAATTTGTCATTATCGCGTTGATGGAGACCAATCGACGGTTCATCTAGCACATACAACACGCCCTGGAGACCAGAACCGATTTGGGTAGCCAAGCGAATGCGTTGAGCTTCCCCACCAGAGAGAGTATTGGCCGCACGACTAAGTTCCAGATAACCTAGACCGACGTCCTGCATGAATTTAACACGCTCTCGAATAACTTTGAGGATTGGACGCGCAATTAAAGCCTCTGCCTCGGTAAATTCGAGATCCTGCGACAAAACATCTAGCATGGCGTCGACATCGAGATTACAAAAATCATTAATATTGAGGCCATGAATAGTGACGGCAAGCACCACCGGCTTCAATCTAGCGCCATGACAAGTTTGACATTCGTGTACGCGCATAAATCGTTCAATATCCTTGCGCATAAAATCTGAGTCGGTTTCCTTGTGGCGGCGCTCGAGAGTCGGGATGACGCCTTCGTAAATCGATTCATAGGTCGCACCATCCTTAAACTTGCCGGAGCCAGAAATTTTGACTTCATATTTTTCAGTACCAGTGCCATAAAGGATTAAATGTTTTTGTTCTTCGGTGAGCTCGCGAATTGGTACATGAATGGAAAAACCATGACGCGCGGCCACCGCCGAGAGACGTTTAAGCCACCAAGAGTCACTCTGTACGCGATTGAACGGACGAATACCACCTTCGGCAATGGTGAGATTTTGATTAAACACGAGATTCGGGTCGATTTCCATGCGCGTACCAAGACCAGTACAAGTCGGACAGGCGCCTTGAGGGGCATTGAAGGAAAAAAGACGTGGTTCGAGTTCTGGAATCAATTCATCTGGGTGAACTGGGCAGGCGTAGCGCTGAGAATAAGTAAGAACTTCGGTATTAGATTTACCGAGATTCTTCCCTTCAATCGTGGAAGAATTGTCATTAATTTTTAGAAGCATGATTAAACCTTGGCCAAGCTCGAGAGCCTGCTCAATGGAGCTAGAAATGCGGGAATAAAGTTCTGGGTTCAGGATGAAACGATCGACTACCAATTCAATATCGTGACGTTCCTGTTTTTCAAGAATTGGGAATTCATCTAGGGCGTAGACTACGCCATCCACGCGCACACGAGAGAAGCCTTTTTGGAGGTATTGCTCGGAAATGTGGAGAAATTCACCTTTTTTCTGCTGGACGATTGGTGCAAGCAACATTAATTTCGAACCAATCGGAAGCTTCATCACTTCATTGACGATATCTTCCACGGAACGCTTAGATACTTCACGGTGACAAATCGGACAATGCGGCACGCCGACACGCGCAAAAAGTAGACGCAAGTAATCATAAACTTCCGTAACCGTAGCGACAGTGGAACGAGGGTTTCTAGAAGTAGATTTTTGGTCAATAGAAATGGCTGGTGAAAGTCCGGTAATGGTATCAAAGTCCGGCTTGTCCATCACGCCGAGAAACATGCGTGCATAAGAGGAGAGCGACTCGACATAACGACGCTGGCCTTCAGCGTAAATCGTGTCAAAGGCGAGGCTGGATTTACCAGAACCAGAAAGCCCGGTAATCACCACCAGTTTATCGCGTGGGATGTCGAGATCGATGTTCTTAAGATTATTCTGCCTGGCACCACGAATCTTGATGTAGTTGTCTGGATTATCCTTCAAAAGCGCTTTACCGCCCGGAGAGAGTAGACCCTTATTTTTTGTTAGTTCTTCCACGTTTTTAGTCCCATTTTCCATACTTAAATCAATCAGGTATTATAACAAAAAATTAGCGTTTTGTCGAGATGACACCCGAGTTAATCTCAAGTGTAAAAATGCAACAGTCAAAAAATGCCCCTCCTTTCGGAGAAGGCAGGTGAAAAAATAATTAGTCGTTACAAAAATACATCGCGCAACCAATGAAGATTGCAAGCACACCGGCCACGAAAAAAGCGATAAATGCTGGATAATCTCTTGCGTGGATAGATGCAGTAATTAGGCAGTATGATGATGAATATATAACCATGGCTGCTGAAAGTAATATTGAAAACGAGATTACAGTTTTCTTGATTTTGCTTCTAAGTTCATTTCCCATAATTAATTCCCTCCTATTCTTATGGCAAAAGTAAACGTGTAGCAAATTGGAAAATAATTTTTCACCAATTTTGCAAGTTACATCAAAAGAGTTAACTAGTGACTTTTCTATAATATCATTTTTAGTATATTTTGTCAATACTTCCGTTAAGGTCCTGAATCTTAACGAAAGACTAGATTTTTTACGAAAATATGGTAACTAATATTGACAAAATAAAGTGCTTGTGTTATTATATGTGTCGTAAGCTTGCGAAAGGAAAACAGTCAATCGAAAAGCTTAAGAACATTAAGACCAATATGAAGATGTAAGGATCTCAACCACAAGGTGGAATGAGTGAATATAATACAATGGGTAAAAGCTATTGAGCCTATTATATTCAGCCACCCCACCTTGCGAAAAGAGAGCTTGGTGTCAGGGCGGTATTCGACCGATTCGGAAAATTTCCAGAGCGGCCGAAGCCGCTAGAAAGGAGCCTATATGGCAACAATCAAGAATTTGACGCCACATACCGTATCTATCATTAACGAGGACGGCACCGTCAAAGCCGCGTTCCCTTCCGAGGGTATCGCACGCGCTTCTCAGACGGCGGAACACGTTGGCGAACTGGACGGAATCGAACTCGTTTCGATGAAGTTCGGTGCTACCGAAGATCTACCGGCACCGGAAGACGGAATCTACTACATCGTGAGCGTGATCACGGCCAATGCCGCTAAGGCGGAAGGTCGCACGACGAGCGATTTGGTGATCACCGCCGACCCCGTGCGCGACGACTCCGGTCGCATTATCGGCTGCAAGAGGTTCGCCCTCGTCTAAAGCAGCTCAATGACGAGCATCTCCTAAGGAAAGCGTAAAATAAAAGTTTTAAGGTTCTCCTTTAGCTTCAAGCGGACAATCCGCAACAAACGCCGACCAAAAAAGAGCTCTGCTCCCCCCTTACAACTAAATATTGGGGAAACTATCACAGCCCGGATAAATATCCGGGCTTTCCCTTTGTCTGAAAAATACCTTTTATATGGTATGATTTTATTAGGTAATACTTAACAAAAAGGATATTTGAAATGAATGAGTCATTCCCCAGTTCCGGTGGAGCAGAATGGTCTCGATTTGAGGCGACGACAGAAGATCGGCAAGAAAACATCGAACAACCAGATATAGCTCCAATGCAAGAATTAGGTCAGAGGGCGTTAGAATCAATAAATTCCGCAGAAGATACGGAAGAAGATACATCTTCAGAAACGATAGCCGAAGAAATTCCAACCATGGACACGGCGGAGAGTTTGGCGGAGCGCCAAGAAAAACTTAAAAAAGGCATTAAGATTGTTATTGGCGGTCCACCACACTCTGGCAAATCAGTATTTATTGAAGCATTAACTCAGAACCTCGATAAGGACAATACCTTCTCATTCAGCGCCGCACCAGATGGCGAGGGTCCATGGCTTCAGCGTCACTATGACGATCCGGAAGTAATAAAATTCCGTCAGAAAGGTAAATTTACTCCTGAATTTGTAGCGGATCGTAAAAAGAAGATCCACGACTGGGAAGGTCCACTAATGATTATTGATGTTGGTGGCCGGACGAGTGAAGAAAATGCCGAGATGATTGAGGGCGCAACTCACGCCATAATTCTTGCTGGCGACTTATCAAAAGTAGCAGAATGGCGTAATTTTTTTGAAGAAAACAATATAGAAGTTATAGCTAAACTCCATAGCCACTATCAGGGCAATCACGATGTTCAGCGCCCAATGGAGCCAGAAAAGAGCCATATTGTAAGCTCAGTACATCATCTGGAGCGTGGCGAACCGGCAGCTGATAGAGAAACCATTAAACAGATCGCAGGTTTAATATCTGGCCTAGTAGAGGGTAATGTTGCCTACAAAGAAGCCCATGAGGGTGAAAACGCTAATCCTTTTGAAGTATTTATCCCAGAAGTATTTAAAGATTTACCAAACGAAACTATCGAACGAACTATTACTACCAGAGATGGACAGCAGAAACAGGTGCAAAATAAACAAATTTTGCGCTCGGCCATTCCGCAAATTTACGAAAAAGCTCTCGATTTCGATGGACAACCTGCATGGCTAAATGGCCCGGTTAACTCCTGGGAAGCTATAGCGCTAGCATTAGCCTTTGAAGATGCTGGAAGTAATGATGTGCGCTTGCGTGGTCCAGATGGCTACATTCCCGTAAAGAAGCTCCCAGAGGCTGAGGAGCTAGCTACTAAATGGTGGACCGAACCACAGCAGCAAGGCGAAATGGAAGGCAGACCAATTTATGTTGTACATAATACAGCTCACGCTTCAAATAATCCAATTTCTCCTGCGGATCTAGAAACGATGACCGTCCCTCGGCTCCCAGAGAATGCTATAGTAGTAATCTCTACGCAAGGCCCGAACTGGCTCAAGGCTTCTATTGCTTCTGGCTATAAAGGCAAAGTTGCGGGTATTGCCGCATTCCAGCCTGGCGAAGGTTCTACTGTGGCTTGGGCAGCAAACAAAGAAGATCTAGGTAAGGTTATCTAATGATAAGTGATAAGGTTAATCTGGCTCTAAAAGTAGCGTCCAAAGCGCATCGCAATCAGACAAGAAAAGGTACGGATATCCCTTACATTTCGCATCCAGTTGCAGTAGCGATGATCGTTTCAGAATATACGGCTGACGAAGACACTATAGTGGCAAGTATTCTACACGATATTTTAGAGGATGTAGAGCCTACGGTATATTCCGAAAACGATATGAGGAATGATTTTGGCAACGAAATAGTTGAAATTGTAAAAAATGTTTCTGAGGACAAAATTGCTGGCGAGCCAGAAAAACCCTGGATTGAGCGTAAAAATAGCTATTTAGCGCACCTAGATGGTATAGAGGATGAGAAGCCATTAATCGTTTCTACCGCTGACAAAATTCACAATTTAACAGATATTCTAGAGGAATATAAGAGAATCGGCGATAATATTTGGCAGAAATTCAATGCCAGTAAAGATGATGAGTTGTGGTTTTATGTTGAATTCTTAAAAACCATAGAGAAGAAGCAGGTTCCTGAACAAATGAAAACTGATTTAGCCTTACTAGTTAATAGATTAAGAAACCTACTACAATAGAGGTGAAAGCATAAGCTCTAATTGACAAAAATGATAATGTATGCTATCCATAATAAATCGAACTATCGTGTTTCGTACATTATCAATTAGGGAGGTGTAAACTATGGTACGAGTTCACAAAACTTACTCTGAAGTTGTCAATACGATTACTCACACCGCTCCGCATCATGCGGACGAAGTATTTGCAACGGCGATGCTCTCCGTTCTGTTCCCCGTGGAACTTTATAGGACTAGAGATCAGAACATCATCAATAATACGGACACTATCGTGTACGATGTTGGTGGCGAATTTGATCCTGTCCGGAAACGCTTTGATCATCATCAAAAAGGCTTCTCTGAAGTTCGCCCTGACGGAATCATCTATGCTTCTGCCGGCTTAATCTGGCGTGAGTATGGAATGGAAATCGTCAAGAAATTGGGCGAGGCTAAGGGGGTAGACAACGAGATGGCGCTCGAGGTCGCATCTTATGTCGATAATGCCCTCATTAGAGGTATCGACGCAAGAGATAATGGCCAAGGCGAAAAAGGTGACTCGATGTCAGTTTCCTCGGTCATTTCGTCCTACAATGCTCTCTGGGATGAGGATGAAGACGCAGATTCGTGCTTCGTGAGTGCTTGCAATATTGCGAGCATAATATTGGAACGTGAGGTAAAAATCGCTATTTCTTCAATTCGTGGACAAAAATTGATTAAGGAACAGATCGAGGTCACGAAAGGCGCTGTTATCATCATGGATAAGTTTATCGGCGGGTGGCTAGAAGCCGTCCTTACTTCCGATAACCCGAAAGCCGCTAATCTTCTGTACGCAGTTTTTCCGGCGGTCGATGGAAATTGGAATGTACAGGCAATTCCGCCGGCAATTGACGATATGATGGCTCAGAGGAAGCCTTTTCCCGAGGAATGGCATGGACTTAGGGATGAGAAACTTAAAAAAGTCTCTGGCGTAGAAACGGCTGTTTTCTGTCATGCGGCTGGATTCTTCGCCGTAGCTAAAACCAAAGAGGATGCTATCACCCTTGCGAAAAAAGCAGTGAACGACTAATAATCAATAATACACCACCCCTAATTCCATATAAAACGGTCGGAGAAATCCGACCGTTTGCCATATCTGTTAGTTATTACGCTTATTTTTTCTTTACAGGGGTGGCATATTGACAATTATGGTAAAGTGTGCTGTAATATAAGCATGAATTTGAGAAAAGCAGCTCAAATTCAGAATAATTAACAATTAGCTAGGAATATCGATTTCGTGATATTTTCATCCTGTTGTCTTTTGAACAGCGTCAAACCTACTAGCTATAGCAGGTTTAATGCTGCTCAAAAGGAGCAGGGGCCGCCAATGTGAGGAAAAACTTCTTAATCTTACAAGACATTGGCTTTTCCCCTAGGGAAGAAAGGAAAACATCATGAAAAAGACTATGACAATCGTTGAGGCACGCGAAATGTTCGGAGAGACCTGCTATGAGACGGAGACTGGTTTTCTGGTCAATATCTTTGGCAAATACTGCCCGAACATCACATTCGTTGTTGACAAAGAGGTAGAACTCGACGCCAACGGGAAACCCATCAACCCACTTCACTACAGTAGTGACCGCGAGGTTACTGACAGTATGAACATGGACTTCGACGGCGACGCCGAGTTCATGTTTGGTGACTTCTGGTGTAGTAAAAAAGGCGGAGTCTGCTTCCGCCCGAAGAACCCCAAGTTCGCTAAGGACTTATTGGTGCGCGTTTCCTGGGGTGGATGCTTCAACAGTCATCGCGGAACCTATTCCGATGAAGCAAATGCTATCGAAGGAATAAAGTATTTCCGCAGAGCTTCTAGTAACGGTGGCGGAGCTGGTAATGACTTCTGGATTGTGCCGGTCGGTTTTTTCAGAGTTTTGCATATCGACGAAGTTGATGGCGAAACAAAGGTGGATCACACAGCGGAATTTGAGCGCAGAGCGAAAGCTTATCGCGAGAAGCACACTAAGCTCCAGAGAGAAACTTCCGAATCCAATGACAAAGCCTACAAGGCTAAGTTAGCGGCCGAAGAAGAATCTCGCCAGGCGAAAGCCGGACTTGTTGCTAGACTTGAGGCAGTCGAAAAGCGTCTCGCTCCGCTGAACGAGTTCTTCGGCGAATACCATTGGGGCAGAAAAACATTTGAGATGCTCGATTCTTATTTTAAGATCGAATACACTCAGTACCTCTATACAGAGGAGAATGTTCAGAAAGCCGAGCAGTGGATCACCGGGCAGGAACAGCGCGTTTCTGATACAAAAGCAGCATGGGCAGCGAGAGATACGGCGAAAGCCGAATTCGGGCCGAAATTCTTGGCTCTTGAGGCTAGATTCGTCGGAATCGGCTGGCGCATGGAAACAGCCTCTTCCGAAAAGGCGAAAGTGTTCGAACCTTATGAAAGGTATTGGAACTATCATACCTATCACGAGGAATCCAAACACGAATTTGCCTATAGCGAGGATGGTCTGAAGTCCTGTATCGCAATGCTCGAGTCAAAAGAAACAGAGATTCGAGAGAAGCGTGAAGCCGAAGAAGCTGCCGAGCGCCTCAAAAAGGCTCAGGAAGAAGCGAAAGCTCTCGGGTTGCCGAGTAATGTCAGCCTCTGGCACCATTCTGGCGCCACGAATGCCGGCGAAGCTTGGGTAATCACCCCTAAAGGCATGGATCGCGAGTGCGATTCGGTTGATGCTTCAGTTTTCGGAAGTAATTCTAAGAAGTATCACCAGTCATACGAGGGAGATCATGTCTGGAATCAGATTATGCCCGGCGAGTTGGTCATTTATTGGAGTCATGCCTATACGGCAGCGCCTCACAAGTTTCAAGTTATCTATCGACCAGAAACGCTGACCGAAGCGCAGCTCGAGCGGGTAGCCGAGATCCAGAATGGTATCGAAGAAGATTTCTTCGGCAAAGCTGGACTGACCGGAACCAGATCTTGCCCGTCTATCGGACAGGGTTGGGGGTTATTTCATCGCGAGGAATACTGAAAACCTGAACCTACCATCCCCCCTAGCTAAGTATTAAAGCGTACCGTCGCCATAAACTGGCTCGCACCTTGTAACTATCAACCAATATCCCCGGGTCTTAGATCCGGGGATAATTTTTTCTCGAAAAAGCCCAAAAAATGGGCTATTTTTGATGTATTTTTACAATTATTTTGAAAATATGTCAAAAATAGAAATAACGGAGGTAAAAACAGGAAAAACTAGCCAGAAATGGGGTAAAAATATAAGCCTACTCTAACTCCTCAAGGTGTTACGCTTGAGGGATTAAAGTAGAGCGTAATAGCCCAGGAGGATTTGTACGAAATACAATACAAAAACGATGTGAAGCATAGGGGGCTACGCGGATTGCCTATGGCTTTCTGGTGAAGTAACCCTGCACCCCCGGACGATCCACGCGGAGCCAGGTTTTATCCGCCGTAGATGGATCAGCCAGGTATGAACCGTTACCACCCCGGAGTTTCTTGCGGTTTCTAAACATATCTGAAAATTCTGCAAGTTTAGATGTATTAAAATCATTGTTCACATATATTTTTTCTAGTTTATCATTGTACTCATATCCATCTGAAAGTAAAAACATCCGATTCGTTTTTATCACATTGGAAGTGTCAAAATTGGAAATATCGAGCGAAGTAAGATTAAGCATATGAGAAAACATATCACTCATATCCGTCACCTTGGAAGTATCGAAACTGGAGAGATCAAGGGTAGTGAGATTTGGTACATAAGAGAACATATACTTCATATTTGTCACCTTGGAAGTGTCAAAACTGGAAAGATTAAGCGTGGTGAGATTAGTCGCGCCATTAAACATCCAACCCATATTCGTCACCTTGGAAGTGTTGAAGTTGGAAAGATCAAGGGTAGTGAGATTAGACATGCTAGAAAACATATTGTGCATATCCGTTACCTGGGAGGTATCGAAGTTGGAAAGATTAAGGGCGGTAATGTTACGCATGCTAGAAAACATAAAGTCCATATCCGTCACCTTGGAAGTATCGAAACTGGAGAGATCAAGGGTAGTGAGATTAGACATGCCATCAAACATAGAGCTCATATACATCACCTTCGAGGTATCGAAGCTAGAGAGATCAAGATCTAAAATGTTTTTGATTTTTTGTTCATTATATTTTGAATAGAACATATTACTACTATTCGTATTTAAGTAAACTTTTTCCGGTTCGGCATAATAATAAGCCGTCTTGTCGGTCGGATCTAACCAAAGCTTAATTTCATAGTCAGATTCTTCGTCGTCGATATTCACGGCATTTATGGAAGTAGGTGGTGCTACAGGACTTTTCTTAAAGTGCTCGATTTTATTTGTAGCGGTTTCGAGAGATATTAGTTTTTTATTAAAATCAGGACCCTCCGTCATAATGGCACGCATTGTATATGGATTCGAAACAAAAGAAAGAATTAATTTGTTTGTATAATTCCCTGATTCCAGATTATCAGCTAATTTCATGCCAATACTAAACAAATTCGTGTAATCGCCATTAGTCTCCCCTGTAGTCTGCAAGATTTGCGCTGGACTAGACAATGCCGGGATCGGTGCGTAGTTTGAAGACGCCCAAAACTTATAGCCCCAAGTATTATTTGGGAAGTTATTTAAGGATAAGTTCGTGCTAATCGAGTCAATTTTCGCACCAACTACGGATCCTGTATTAGTTAGCGCGGTATTTTCCGTCTCCGCACTTAGTGTCGCCGTATAGCCGGTACGATTAT
>ERZ772999.841-NODE-841-length-18781-cov-3.494660_pt1 | contig 18781 bp, 19 predicted proteins | sample MGYA00511467_ERZ772999 | MGnify/ENA primary metagenome ERZ772999 (study PRJEB29015, sample SAMEA2738064) | human oral metagenome | biome: human oral; feature: human-associated habitat; material: saliva | place: China | collected 2218 ... | reverse complement strand
ACTTCCAAGCTCGATTGGCGCAACAGCGATCAGGATCCTCGGCTCCGCGTCGCCGCCGATCGTCGGGCTAAGACTTTCGGCCCTTTGGCCGGGGATTTCGCCTCGCAATTCGGTCTGACCCCGGATGCTTGGCAGGATCTCGTGCTCGAGGATTGGCTCGCTGCGAATGGCCGCGATGAATGGAAACACCCGATCGCAGGGCTTTCCCTGTCTCGTCAAAATGGCAAGAATGCGCTCCTCGAGATGCGTGAGCTTTTCGGCCTCGTCCTGCTTGGCGAAAATATTCTCCACTCGGCACACGAGGTCAAGACTGCTCAGGCCCATTACCGGCGTTTCAAAGAGTTTTTCGGCATCAAGGCCAATGATGAGAATGCTCGGTATCCCGAGCTGAACGCAATGGTTGAGCAAGTCCGGAACGTCAACGGGCAAGAGGCGATCATCCTTAAGAATGATCCTGAGAAGGGCTGGCATGGAGGCTCGCTTCGCGTCATCGCCCGGTCGAAATCGTCTGGCCGTGGTTTTACAGCCGACCTCATCGTCTTAGACGAGGCGCAGGAACTCACCGAGGATGCTCTTGAAGCACTCACGTCGACAGGCTCTGCCGGTCACCTCGGGAATTCGCAGGTCATCTACACGGGTACTGTCCCGGGGCCTAATGCGAATGGTGCTATTTTCGCGCGCATCCGCGATCAAGCTTTATCGGATCATCCCGGCGCCATGTGCTGGCACGAGTGGAGTCCCGACCCGGACGCGCCAGTCAATCTCGATGATGTGGAGCTGTGGAAAGCTACTAATCCCGGATTCGTCGCAGGCCGAATCAAAAAAGCCTTCATCGAACTCGAACGACAAACGCTATCCGACGAGGGCTTCGCTCGCGAACGTCTTGGCATGTGGCCTGCACACGCTGGAGCTTCCCGCGCGATCGACCCGACCACATGGACAGCGTCAACAGCCGACGCTCCCGCCGATGGCATCCGCAGTTTCGCTGTTGCTTTCAGCGCCGACGGGAAGCGACAGGCCCTAGCAGGAGCGCTTAAGACCGGCAAGGGCCTCGACACGAAATTCCACATCAACGTCATCGACACCTATACAGGGGCGACCGACGACGGCGTCTCCGCTGTGGCCTCATGGCTCGCCGAACGTAAGGATCGGGCAGCGCAGATCAATCTCGTCGGCGGCTCCGGAGCGCTCGCGCTCGCGGATGCTCTCGAAGCCCGCGGAGTCTCGAAGCGTCTCGTCCACATCATGACAACGAAGGAATATTTCCAGTCTTGCTCGCTGCTTTTCGAGGGCCTGCGGGATGGCCGGATCACTCATCCCGAGGGCGACCCCGAAGACGCTCTCAACAGCTCCGTTGCCGTCTGTGACAAGAAAATCCGCTCGCGCGATGGCTCGTGGGGCTGGGAATCCTCCACTCCAGACGGCGACGACACACCGCTAGAAGCAGCGTCTGCAGCCGTCCTAGCAGCCAAAACAACGAAACGTCGACCCGGTAAGAAAGCGAGGGCACTTTGACCGCGAAGAAATTCATGATCGCGACTCCCGTCGCTTTCCAGACCCCTAACGTACTAGGGCTCACGGGACCCGAGCTAGAGGCCCTCGGGCAGTTGATCGAGCTTTGGCGAGTGAAGCAGCCTCGCAACCGACTGCGACAGGCATATCTCGATGGGATCGTGCGTCCCGACAATCTGAATATTGCCGTGCCCGACGATATGGTCGAGCAGCTCGGCGCGGTCATCGGCTGGCCGCGCAAGGTCGTCTTCGGCCTCTCAGACCTCCTCATCTGGGACGGCGTCACCGCGGCAGGCGGAGAAGAAAATCCCTTCGGCATCAATGACCTACTCGCAGAGACCTCTTTCGATCTGGAGATCGCGCAGACAATCCCGTCGAGCCTCACGCACTCCGTCGCTTTCTTGACGCTGCGCCAGGGCGTAGGACCGGGCGAACCTCCAGTGATCATCCAAGGCCACTCGGCGGACTGGGCGACCGGCTTGTGGGATCGCGTGCGTCGTCGGCTTTCCTATGGCCTGACGATCGATGACGTCGATGATGCGGGTCGACCGACCCGAATGACGCTTTATACGGTCGACTCGACCTACGTCCTCGTGCCCTTCCCCGATGGGAATTGGGAGGTTGTGCATGCCGAGCTTCACGGCATCGGTGCGCCGATGATGGAGGCGTTGCCTTTCGAGCCGTCGCTTGATCGACCTTTGGGGCGCTCGCGGATTTCCCGCGACGTTATGAGCATCACCCAGCGAGCGATGCGAACGGTCCTTCGTGAGGAGCTGGCGACGGAGCTTTTCACGGCTCCGGGAATCCTTCTCTCCGGCGTCGACTCCGATCTCATCGACGATTTGCGATCGTGGGATTGGAAGCTGGGCACCGTCAAGACCATCTCTAACGGCGAGGAACCCGAGGGGCCGAAGGTCACTGTCCTCCCTCAGCAGTCTTCGCAGCCTTTCACCGAGCAGATGCGCGCTTTGGCGACGGAACTCGCGGGCGTCTCCTGCCTCCCGGTGTCTTCTCTCGGTGTCGTGCAGGATAATCCCTCCTCGGCTGAGGCTTTGTACGCGGCCAAAGAGGAATTGGTCATCAAGGCGAAGAATGCGCAGCGCGTTTACGACGGAGCCTTGAGCCGTATTTATATGCACGCGGTCATGCTTCGCGACGGCCTCGACGAGGCACCCGACGGTATCCGCACTCTTGCGACGCGGTGGGGTGATCCTGCGCATCCGTCGATCGTCTCCCAATCCGATGCCATCGTGAAGCAGGTTGCCGCGATGCCCTGGCTCGCCTCCTCACCTGTGATTCTCGAGGAGCTTGGTTACAGCTCTTCACAGATCGCGCGCCTCATGTCGGATAAGCGCCGAGCCGAGGCCTCGGGCTTGCTCGAGCGCTTGCAGTCCTCGCGCCCATCGCAGACGAGCGAAGCGCCTGCGGTCGAGGCTCCTGCTCCCGTCTCGGGAGGCCTGACCACCGAGCAGGCTAAATCTGCTTTCGACGCTCTCGGCGTCGCGGTCCGAGCTGGCGTCGATCCGAATTCGGCGCTCGAGGTCCTCGGGATTCCCGGCGTCAAGCTCACCGGAGCAGTCCCGGTGTCGCTGCGTCTTCCCGAAGCCGATACGAAGACCCTCGAAGACAAGTAAAGAAGGGGGGAGTGAAGCGCTGTGGATTTCCTCGATGTGCAAAAGCTTGCTGATGCGAACCACAGTGCCTCGCGCCTCGCTGCTAGTCGAGTCGGCGAACTGTGGGAAAGCCTCGACGGGCTTGATCCAGATACACTGCGCGACGTCCTCGACGAACTATTCCCGCGCCTCGTCGAAGAACAAGCCCAACTCGCGGCATCCGCGACTCTCGAATGGTATGAGGACGCTCGAGCAGCCGCAGGCATCAAGAAGGCTTACTCCCCGGAGATGCCCGGCGAGCTGATCGACTACTCACGGACAAGCAAGGTCGTCGAGGAGGCTGTATCAGCGATAGCGCAACGAGGACGCCTCGCAGCAGTCGGAATCCTGCAGCGCCGAGCCAAGCAACTCGTGACCTCCGCGGCCCGCGAGACGGGCCTGCATGCCGCGTATCACGACCCGGCGAAACCTCGGTATGCCCGAGTGCCTGCAGGCGCGACGACCTGCGCATGGTGCTTGATGTGGGCGGGTCGAGGCTTCGTCTACAAGTCCGAGGAGACAGCGCAATTCACTCGCTCGCACGCCGACTGCGATTGCCAAATCGTCCCCTCATGGTCGGATAAACCGATCATCCACGGGTATGACCCGAGCGAATTTGAGGCCATGTATAAGGCCGCGCGTGAAAGTCTCTACGATTTGGGGCTCGCTCGCTTCGATTCTGATCCTCACATGCTGGCCGCTCAGATCCGCTCTCTCTTCCCGGACGCGACGAATGACGGCGTCAAGACGAGCCTGATCGACGCTTCTAGGGGAACGTATCTCGTCGACGGAAAGAAGCTGAAACTCGGCCCGGAAGGCATACGAGCCAAGGAAAAGCCTTGGCTCAAAACCGGAACGGGGCTTTTCCCCAAAGACTGGAAAATCGCCGACATCGACCGAGCCGTCACGCTGGCATGGCTCCAGCCAACCGCGATCGAAAAAACCGGCAAGACCCTCACACTCACCAAACGAGTCAACGACGTGACCGTGCAGGTCGAGGTCGAGGTCGGAAAAACACGCGGCACCATCACCGCAGCACGCGCGCTCGCGGCTGCTCCTAATCTTCCCGCTTCTGCATAGACGCGGGCCAATCCAATTATTCCAATTCCGCATGGAAGGAAACCCAAAATGTTCGTAGGAACCACAGCCCAAGGGCCTGCTGATGAAAAGACTGTCGAAGCTGCGCAGGCAGCTGCCGACGCTGCTGAATCTACGCAGGCCGACTCTCAGGAAGCCGCTGCGAAGGCTGAGGCCGAGACCTCGGCAGAAACACCGGCAGGCGACGCCGAAGCTCCCGAAGAAGACTGGAAGGCCCACGCCCGACAGTGGGAGCGACGCGCTAAGGCAGACCGCAAGCAGGTCGAGTCTTTGATGGCCGCGATTTCCGATAAGGACGCGACGATCGAGGGTCTCCGCACTGAAGTCGCTGAACGCCAGCGCGCTGCCGAGCGCACCGAGAAGATCGCATCAGCCGCTTCCGAATACGGAGTGCCCGCGGAGCTGATCCGCGGAGATACGGACGAGGAGATCGCTGAATACGCGAAGCGCCTCGCCGAGTGGCGCGGCGAAGCCGCGGCACCTGTGGTTCCGAAGCTCTCAGACTCCGGCGCGGGGGCTTTCCCCGCGCGCCCGGCAATTCTGTCGATCGATGATCAGATTCTTGCCGCGCAGCAGACCGGAGATTTCAAGCTGTCGTCCCGACTCAAAGCCATCAAGCTCACACAGTTGGCACGCGGCTAACCATCCCATCAACACCTTTCTTCCCTCTTTTAAGGAGTTCCTTTCATGGCATCTATTACCGGAATCGCGACAACCTACAATTGTCTGAACTATGTCGGCGAGCTTTTCGCAGCGTCTCCCGAAGACACGCCTCTGCTCTCGGCGATCGGCGGACTCACCGGCGGCGAATCCGTCGGCGCATCCGTCATCACGTGGGAAGGCTACGATCTGCGTGACGCCGATGATTCCCGTCAGCGCACCGAAGGAGCCGACGCCACCGCTCTCGAGGCCCGCGCTCGCTTCTCAGCATCCAACGTCCTCGAAATCCATCAGGAAGCCGTCGCAGTCTCCTACACCAAGCTCGGAGCAACTCGACAGATCGGCTCCGGCACTTCGGCAGCACAGGTCACCGCAGGCACCGTGCCCGCAGACGAGCTGCAATGGCAGATTGACCAGAAGCTGAAGGAGATCGCTCGAGACATCGAGAAGTCTTTCCTCACCGGCGTCTTCTCCCAGCCCACCACCAACGCGACGCCTCGAAAGACTCGCGGCCTCATCAACGCGGCAACCACCAATACCGCAACCTCGACCCACAAGGCCTCTCAGCTGACCGAGGACGAAGTCCTCGATCTCATGCAGAAGGTGTGGACCGCTGGAGGTATTCAGGAGTCCGAGACGCGAACCATCATTGTCAACGCGCCTGCGCTGTCCCGCATCTTCCTCAAGGATGCAGGCTACCGTCACTCCGATCGCAACGTGGGCGGCGTCAACCTCCAGACTTTCGAGACTGATTTCGGCACCTGCAACATCATGCTCAACCGCTACATGCCACTCGACAAGCTTGTCATTGCTTCGCTCGAGCAGCTCAAACCGGCCTTCCTCGAGGTCCCCGGTAAGGGCCATCTCTTCGCCGAGACTCTCTCAAAGACCGGTGCAGCCGAGAAGGTCCAGCTGTACTGCGAGACCGGCTTGATCTACGGCAACGAGAAGGCCCACGGCGTCCTCACCGTGGCTCAGGGCTGAGAAAGGAACCGCTGAAAAATGGCTAAGAAGAAGACACCAATGGTCACACTCACTTGCCCGGAACATCCCGAGCTGCTCGTCACATTCCCGCGCGTGGAATTCCACGACGGCATCGCCGAAACCGACGAAGCAACAGCCCAAACCATCATCGACGAACTCGGAGACGACTACGGCATCGCGCTCGCGGCTCCGGTTCCCGTCGAGGAGGAGTCTCCTGTGGAGGAGGCTCCGGCTGAGGTTGTCGAAGGCTAGTAGATAAAGGAGGGGGAGGCAAATGCCTAATCCAGAGACCCATTCTTCGGAGGAGTTTGCCTCCCTCGCCGACTACGAATCGATGTATGGCGCGGTTCCCACCGCCGATCGTCAGATGATCACTGCGCAGCTCCAGCGAGCCTCTCGCATCGTCCGAGACGAGCTTGCTTACGCGGGGATCGACGTCTATGCCGAGCGTGCAGCTGGGAAAATCCGAGCCGACACTTTGACCGACGTCGTCTGCGACATGGTCAATTATTCGGCGCGCCAGCAGGCGGGAGGCGTCCTCCCCGGAGTCACGCAGGCCACTATGACGGGCGGGCCGTATAGCCAGTCTTACACGCTGTCCAGCCCGGCTGGAAGCCTGTCTTTCACCCGGCTCCACCGCAAGCGCCTCGGGATTCATACGAGTCGCTTCGTATCGGTCGACACGATCGGCGGGAAGCGATGATCCAGGGCGAAACAATCACTGTCCTGAAGCCGACCTCCGGCCCGATCGACGCTTTCGGCTCATACGCTCCGCGCTGGGAGACCGAGACGACGATCGAGAATGCTCTGATCGCTCCGGGTAATACAGCAGACCTCGATCCGGGCCTGCGCGCCGATGGAGACTCGTCGACGATCACCGTACACGTCTTGAAGACGTATACGGGGAGCTTGCGCGGGAAGCGATTCCAGATCCGCGGAGAGCTTTACGACGTCATCGGCGATCCGATCCCTTATCAATCCGAAAACGTCCCGGGGCCGTGGAATCGGCCCGTGCAGGCTCGACGAGTAGAGGGGTGACCGGATGGGCGCGAAAGTAAAGGTCCAGATCAATAACCACACTCTTCGCGCGCTGTCGACTCCCGCTGTCGTCGCAGCTGGCGAAGCGATCGCTCTGGCTGCAGGCGCGGGCTTCGCTTTTGACCTGCGGCAGGGCAAGACGCGCCCGCACGGCGTCGTCAAGGCTGTGAGCATCGAAGCGCGCCGACGAAATCTGAAGCACAACACGCTTCTGAAGAGCGTGGGGGCTGGTCGATCATGATCGTCGATCCTCAAGCAATGCTCATGGGCTACCTGCGCGTGCACCTCTCTTGTGAGGTTGTCGCGCAGGTTCCGTCTAAACGGCCTGATTCTTTCGTCCTTGTCGAGAGGACTGGAGGCCGTTACACGCGCTTCGCTGATTATCCAGACTTCGCTGTGCAGGCGTGGGGCTTGTCGAAGGCCGAGGCGTCGGCCCTCGCTCAGACGGTCGCGAAGCTTATCGACGATTGGCCTGCTGCCGTCAGCGCTGTCGCCGAAGCGAGTGTCGAGTCGATCTACGACTTCACAGACCCCGACAGCCGGAGCCCTCGATTCCAGCTCACCGCGCACGCGGTGCTTTTCGCGACGGAAGCTCCGTCGTCTGAATCCGATCTCCCCGACTGGGATCTCACCGGGTGGGATCACTTGTAATCCTCATCAACCGTCCAGAAAGGGCAACATCAACATGGGAAAGCCGAACACCGGATTAGTAACTACCGCAAAGCCCCAGAAGGGCGGAGCGATCGCATCAGCAGCAATGGGCACAACGCTTCCCACTGACTGCGCAACTCCCCTCGACCCTGCTTTCGTCCGTCTCGGATACGTATCTGAGGACGGTCTGACGGACTCCGTCGAGAAGGATACCGAAGACATCAAGGACTGGGGAGGCGAAACGGTTGCCACCGTGACGACTTCACGCAAGGAAAGCTTCCAGCTGACCTTCATCCAGTCACTCGACATCGACGTGCTCAAGGAAGTCTACGGCCAAGACAACGTCAAGCAGGAAGCCGGTAAGGGCAAGCCGATCATCGTCGCCCACAACGGCAAGGAAATGCCTCACCGCACATTCGTCGTGGAGATGATCATGGCCGGAGGTTACATCAAGCGAATCGTAATCCCCGACGGTCAGGTCACCGCGGTCGGCGACGTCGTCTACAAGGCAGGCGAGGCCGTCGGCTACGAAACCACTATCACGACTTTCCCGTCGGAAAAGATCGAAGGCTCGACAGCAATGGAATACATCGCTGTCGTCGGTGCCTGATACGAAAGGAACTACCCAGATGGCTAAGCGAACAATCATGGGCGTCAAGCTCGACCTCAAGCCCAACATGTTTGACGACATGGAATACCTTGAGCAACTCGCGGGCATCCGCGACGGGGACGTCCTGCTCTTCCCCAAGCTCATCCTGCGTCTTGCAGGCGGGGATCCCGCGAAGAAGGCTGAGATCTATGACGCGCTCCGAGACGAGTCGGGCCGTGTACCCGCTACGAAGGCCTCAGAGTTCTTCATGATGGCGATGGAGGCTGTTGCCCCAAAATCGCCTTCCTCGCAAAGCTGATCTTCGAGTATCCAGACGAGCTGGAAGCTGATTTCTTTCGCTTTTTCCAAGCGCCTTGGCAAGCCTTCGGGGTAGCTACAGCGGCCCGGCTGGCGAACGTGATCGCTCGTCAGCCGGAGTCGTGGATCTACCGCGCGGTCGATCCGGATTGGCGCTGGGGAATCGCAGAACACATCGCTGCAATCCAAGCTGACAACCTGAACACGTTGGTTTGGGCGAAGACGAAAGACGCTGCGAGGGGCAAGAACGCTCCGAAACCGATCCCGCGGCCTCACGCTCCGTCTAAGAGCGTCTCTGAGGATCTAACTCCCGAGGAGATCGAGGAGATCCTCGCGCGGCCTCGCACAGAGGTCACCGATACGGAAACTATCTGACGAATTAAATAGAGAAGAGAGGTGGCCTCGTGGCTGAAGGCGCTGGCGCAGATCTCGGAACCGCATGGCTGAACGTCGTCCCAAGCTTCCAAGGCTTACAAAAGTCGATCGAGTCTGAGCTTGGCGCAGTCAACGTCAGCGGGGCTACCTCTTCGTGGGGCTCGCGTCTCGGCGCGAGCCTGACTCGCGGCATCGGTGGAGCGCTGGAGACGATCGGGAAGCTCGGCCTCGGTGCAACTGCTGCAGCCGTCGGCGGAATCGGCGCAGCCCTCGGAGCGTACATTCCGGAGGCGATCAAGGCCTCGGATGCCACAGACAAATTCCAGAACACTCTGAAATTTGCTGGCGTTGATCCGGGGAAGATCAAGGATCTGACTGCTGCAGCGCAGACCTACGCTGACAAGACGATCTACGACCTGCAGGACATCCAGTCGATGACGTCGAAGTTGGCCGCGAATGGGGTCAAGGGCTTTGACAAGCTTGCCGAGGCTGCGGGCAACCTGACCGCGGCCGCGGGCGGCGGCAAGAATGAATTCGCGGCTTTCGGGTACGCGATGGTTCAGGTCAACGCGGCTGGCCGTTTGATGACTCAGGACTGGAATCAAATCGCAAACGCGATCCCCGGTGGCGCGGGCAAGATCATGGCAGCGCTTAAGGACATGGGAGCCTACACCGGCGACTTCCGCGACGCGATGGCTAAAGGGAAGATCTCAGCCGAGGATTTCAACAAGGCGATCGCGCAGCTCGGCTTTGACGAGGTCGCTATCAAGGCAGCTCAATCGGCGACGACTTTCGAGGGCGCGTGGGGCAACCTCGAGGCCTCGCTGAATAAAGAGCTGACCGGCTCGCTGCGCGAGGTCAAGAAGCCGATGACCGAGCTGATCAACGCGGTCGCCGATGGTCTCGTCCCGCAGCTGGGGGAGAAGCTTGCTCCTGCAGCGCAGAGCGCTGCGGGCTGGATCCAGCGTCTCGCTGACTCGGTCAAGAGCGGCGAGACCAATATCAAGTCCCTTAAGGGGCAGCTTGAGGCCGTCACTGGCGGTTTCGGGGCGATGCTCGCGGCTGGCGCGGGGTTGAAGAACTTCCAGCAAATCGCGGGATTCTTCGGAGGCCTCGACGGGGCACTCGGCAAAAGCGCGGGATCGATCGGGGACTTCGCCAAGGGGATCCCTGACGCGGCCAAGACTCTTGGCTCTCTGAAGAATCTCCCCGGCGAAGTGACCGGCGCGTTCGGGCAGATGTCCAAGCGCGTCACCGCAGCTCGCTTTGAGCTGACCGGCGTCTCTGATGGCTTCTTCGACACGCTTTTTGGAGGCACGCGCCTCGGCTCCGCGCTCACAGCGGCTAATGGGAAACTGGCCTCCGGCATGGGAGTCTTGAAGACAACCGTGATGCGCTCAGCTGCGACGACAGGCTTGGCTTTCGACACAGTGGCCGCGCGGATGTCTCCGGCGGTCTCTCGTATCGGTGGCGTCGCCTCCTCGATCGGTGGGAAGATCATCGGCCCGATCGCGCCGATCGGCGCTCGAGTGCGCGCGGCTTTCGCGCCTCTTGGCGCTGCTTTCGATGGTCTCGGCTCTAAGCTGTCGGGCCTCGCGCCGAAGGCGAGCCAGTCTCTCGGCAAGCTAGGCAGTCTCTTCGCGCCCGGTCGGATGCTGAAATTCCTCGCGTTTGGTGGTCTCGCTGCTGCTGCTTTCGCTGGTATCGGCGCGATCGTCCAGCAGGGCGGAGTGGAGCTGGTCGCCCAGATCGGTAAGACTCTGCAGGGCCTGCCAGGGCAGATCGCGCTTTATGGTGACAAGATCGCTCAGGCCCTTCCCGAGGCGCTTGCCACGGGCACGAATGTCATCACGATGGTCATTAATGCCATCACGCAGTCGATGCCGCAGCTGTCTAACGCTTTCGGGAAGATCGTCCCGGCCCTCGTCAAGGGCCTCTCTGACGCGCTCCCCGTGCTCCTGCCAGCGGTCGCTCAGATGATCACAGCGATCACGACAGCGCTTGTGGAGAATGCTCCGATGTTGATCGAGTCGGGCCTCCAGCTCTTGCAGGGCCTCGTCGATGGGATCTTCGCAGCCCTCCCGGTGCTGATCGCAGCTCTCCCTCAGATCATCCAAACCTTCATGGATGGATTTCTGCAGGCCCTGCCGCGAATTCTGGAGATGGGCACGCAGCTGCTCCAATCGATCATCGACGGGATCTTGCAGACTCTGCCTGCGCTGATCGCGATGCTTCCCCAGATCATCACGACAGTGATCAACGGTTTGGTGCAAGCGTTGCCGCAGATCATTCAGGCAGGCGTCGGCATGCTGAATGCGCTGATTAATGGTCTGATTCAGGCGATCCCGATGTTGATCGAGGCACTGCCGACGATCATTACGACGGTAGTGGACACTCTGCTCGCTAATCTTCCGATGATTATTGAAGCTGGTATCCAGCTCCTGATCGGCGTTATCACCGGCCTCGTACAAGCGATCCCTCAATTGATCGCGATGCTCCCGCAGATCATCGTCACGATCGTCACGACCCTCGTGCAGAATATCCCGAAGATCATCACCGCGGGTATTCAGATCCTCGTCGGACTGGTCACGGGCATCGTGCAGGCGATTCCCCAGATCGGCAGCGCGATCGCCCAAGTCGGCTCGAGCATCCTCTCCGCTGTCGCGGGATTCCCTCGGATGCTTTTCGAGTCCGGAAAGAAGATCATCTCCGGCTTGATCGACGGTATTAAATCGATGTTCTCAAGCGCGAAGAATGCAGTCTCCGGCCTCCTCTCCGGCATCCGTAACCTCTTCCCCTTCTCGCCTGCTAAGGAAGGCCCTTTCTCCGGAAAGCAATGGACACTCTATTCCGGCATGTCGATCGCAGAAGCGCTCGCGGACGGTATGCAGCGACGAGGCCACCTCTTCAAGGAAGCTGTCGCCGAGACCCTCGCTGAGGGGCAGGCACAGATTCGAGACCTCGAAGCCGGTCAGCTCAATGCCGTCGGTGCGTATCGTCGGGCTTCCATGATGTCGGATTGGACTCTGGGTAAGACGCAGTCGGCTCGCGAGCTTGTCGTGCGCGATGTCAATGATCAGTTGGTCGGGCGTATGCGAGTTGAGGCATACGGAGTAACGGGCGATGCTCTCGGCAGCGTCTCTCGAGGGTCTCTTCGCGAACGCATCGGTATCAGCCGCTAATCCCTCAGTGGGAGTTATACCTATATATAAGGAGTAAAAATGACGTGGTGGTCCGGATCCTCTGGCTATCTGATGGTCGGAATTGACATCTATCAGCACGGGGATCCGAACTCTGGCTCCATCGAGCTGGAAATCGTCTACCGCGTCAAGGCAGATGGATACGGCCACAATTGGAGCAACACGCTCCATCGCTGGGGCGAGGTCTCCGGCGACGTGAATTTCTCCTTCTCGTCGGCTCGCGGGGGATACGACGAGAAGGAGATTAGCCGTGAGCGCCGAACCTACCGCACCGAGTACGGCAGCGGGCGTCACGTTGAATTCTCCGCGTCGATCGGCCCGATCTGGAACGGCGGAGCACCGCAGCTCACTGTCGGCTGGGACATCCCGGCCAAGTCGTGGGGGAACCCACCGACCCCGAGTAATTTCACCGCGGCGTCCCGGTCGGATGGCACTGTCCTCGTCACGTGGGGCATGGCAAACGATCCGAACGCTCCGGCGGATTGGCTCGGCGTCGACCGCTGGGATGCCTCAAGCGCTCAGTATCGTCGCCTCGCTAACCTCCCGGCATCGGCTCGCAGCTGGGTCGACAAGAATGTGCCCGCGAATGATCAGTATCGCTGGCGGATTCACGCTTGGCGAAATGATGGGGCGGAATCCGGCTGGGTCGAGAACAAGGCAGGCTCGTCTAACACGACCGCTCCTGGCGACCTGTACTCGACGCCCGGCGCCCCGAAGGACGTCAAGGCCTCCAAGATCACCGGCGGAGCCATCCGCATCACGTGGACTAAGACCACTCCGTATCGTGATCAGTGGGGCGTCGAGATCTGGGACGGAGAAACAAAAGTTGGCACCGCACCTGCTGGCGCGACCTCGTGGACTCACTCGTCTTTCAATCCATCGATTACCCATCAGTATCGCGTCCGTCAGCTCGGACCCGGAGGCCTCGTATCCCCATACAGCGAGACATCCAATAGCGTCTATGTCTTGTCCGTCCCGGGGACTCCCGGAGGCCTCAAGCCTCAAGGATCGACGATCCCGATGGGCGAGGGCCTGCTCGAATGGATCCACGCCACTCAAGACACAACAGCGCAAACTAAAGCTCAGATTCGTCTGCGCTCTCGAGGCGCGTCCGACTGGTCGACCTACACGGTCACCGGCGACTCCCAGCAGTACAGCGTCGCGGCTTTCAGCGAGGGCACCTACGAGTGGCAAGTCCGAACGTGGGGCATGTACAAGAGTGGGGAAGAAGCGGGTGCGTCGCCTTGGAGCGCGGTCTCAAGCTTCCTAATCGCTGCCCGACCGACCGCAGGCATCCTCTCTCCTGAGACGCGGATTGACACAAGCCAGCTAGTCGTCCGTTGGTCTTACTACCAGCCTTCGGCTGCTCGGCAGACTCTCGCTCGCATCCAAGTCACGGATGTGACGGAGAATCGCGTCGTCGCCGACCAAGTCATCCAGGGCGCAGCGTCCTCCTACACGGTCACCGAGCGCGCAGTCAACGGCCACGAGTACACGACATCCGTCGTCGTGGTCTCTGACGAAGGCCTCGAATCCAAACCGGCGACTCGCAAGAGCACAGTCCGATACGCACCACCGGAAGCGCCGAAAGTAACTGCTCAGTGGGATGACTCGACCGGCGTCGTCTCACTAGGCATCACCAATCCACCGCCCAAGGCCGGGAAGACAGTCGCAGCCGTCTCCAACCAAGTCGACCGATCCCAAGACGACGGGCAGACATGGGAAACGATCGCAACTGACCTCCCGACCGACGTCACTGTCCAAGACCGCGAAGCTCCCTCCGGCGGCAAGACCCTTTACCGGGTCACGGCCTCAAGCGTCACTCCCTCATCCGAGTCGACGACAGTCACCATCACCGCGGCCAGTCGCCAAGTCTGGATCTCCGGAGGCCCGGGATACCGAACCTGCGTCGGCTTCAAGTACGAGCCAGAAGTAACCATTACTCCAAGCCTCCTACACCGCGAGGTCAAGCACTTCGCGGGCCGCGCTCGCGGCGTGGAAGTTACGGGGACTGCGGTGCAGCGCTCGATCGCAATCAGCGCGGTCCTCACCGACGCCGAGTACGCGACGCACGTGCAGAAGCTGGAGGAGCTTGCAATTCTCCCTGCTCCTTTCTTGTATCGCGACCCTCTTGGTCGTCGGATTTACTGCAGCTTGTCGTCGATCTCGGCGCCTCGCAGCGTCGGCGGCATCTGGAAGATCTCGCTTGAGCTTGAGGAGGTCGAAGCGTGAGCCTGACAGGCCATCGGCAAGCGTCGATCGAGGTAATCCTTCTCGACTCGAGCGAACGCGAAAAAGGCCGTCTCGACGGAGTCGAAGGCGGAGAAGTGTCGATGAGCGCGGGCTCGCGCCTACGCACATCGGGGACGCTGAATCTTGTCGACCGGGGGCAGGAGATCGATTGGGCGAAAGACCGCGTCAAAATCGTCTACAAGCTCGCGAGCGGTGAGTCGTGGCCTCTTGGGGTCTTTCTCTTTGCCTCGCCGAAGATGTCTTACAGCGAGGGCGGATCGAGCCTCCAAGTCGAGCTGATCTCAAAGCTCTCACTCTTGGACGGGGATGCTTTCGTCGCGGCCTACCAGACAGTCCCGTCGAATCATCCTCTCGCGCATGTCCGTCACCTGCTCACCGACGTGTCCCCAGTGAATATCAGTGATGGTGGTCCGATGCTCACGTCGTCGATGGTCTGGGATGCAGGGACTCCGAAACTCACTGCAATTAATGACATCCTGCAGGCGATCGGCTTTTGGTCCCTGACTGTCGGCGCAGGCGGAGCCTTCGAGGCATCGCCTTACGTGGAGCCTTTGCGTCGTGCGAAAGTCTGGGACTTCGTGGAAGGCGAGAACGCGATTCACCTCGCGGATTTCACACGCGAGCAAGACCTAGCGGCTATCCCAAATCGTTACATTTGCGTCAGCCAGGGCAGCGGAGAAAAAGCCGGATTCGTCGGATATGCCGAGAATCGCGATCCTGCGTCTCCCGCGTCCTATCAAGCTCGAGGCCGCTGGGTCTCGAAAGTAGAAACGGGCGTGGAGGCAGCTAACCAACAGGTGATCACTGACCTCGCGAAGCGACGCCTCGCAGCAGCGTCGGGAGCCGTCGGCAAAATCGAGATCCAGCATCTGCCTTTGCCGCTCGCTCCTAATGACCTCGTTGGCTATCGATCTGGAGGCGTAAGCGTCCTAGCGACGGTCCAAGAGACGCGGATCCAGCTCGAGCCGACAGCGCTGCAGACAACGACCTTGAAGGAGGTAGGCCGATGGTAGAAGACCTCACGACCTTCCTAGCCGAGCAGCTCGAGGCAGTCGCGGGAATCGCAGGCGAGAAAGTCTCCCTCCGATGGGGGACAATCTCAGCCCTCAATCCCGTCTCGGTCATCCTCGACGGCCAATCCGCAGCACTGACAAGTATCGACATTGTCGGCGCTCCAGTCCAAGGGCAGCGCGTCCCAGTCCTACTGGCCGCGCGCCGCGCGCTCGTCCTCGCATCCGGCAACGCAGCGGCAGTACAGACGAGTCCAGCCGTCCCCGTGGGCACGGTCATCGACTATGCGGGTGCGTCTGCTCCGGAGGATTACCTGCTCTGCGATGGCTCGACCTATCCAGTTGTCCAGTATCCCCAGCTCGCACAAGTCCTCGGCGGGCGCTTCCGCTTCGGGGACATGTTCCGGGTCCCGGATCTACGAGGCCGCGTCTCAGTCATGGCAGACGGCTCCGGAGAATTCTCCTCCGTCGGGCAGACCGGCGGAGAAAAGCGGCATCAGATCACGATCGCGGAGATGCCAGCTCACCGTCACGCGGGCAACGATCGCACGTGGTTTGACCGGCAAAAACGCAACGGCAGGCAGTCTTTTATTTCCCTGAATCAGTCCAATGGATCGTGGATCGCGACTGCTGCGAATGATGGCCTCACCACTGGGGATACGGAGACCGGGCAGACCGGCGGCAATCAGTCTATGAGCCTTCTGCAGCCGTATTACACGGTACAGAAGATCATTCGAGCCAAATAAGGAGAAATGCCTAGATGGCTATATTCACGGACTCAATCACCAAAGCTTCGATCGACCTCGCGACTCTTACGGATCGTGATCTCGCGGAGCTGCAGACGCTGGCCGAGTGGGAGATTCATCGTCGATCGGTGATCGCTGAGTCTCCCGAGAAGCTCAAGGCTCTTTTCGAGGAGTACGAGGCCGCGGGAGGCAATCGAGGCATCCTACTCGACCGCGTCGATCCGTCCCTGCGCGCTCCCGATCCGTCGACGCTCCCTCCCGCGGTCGAAGAGCCTCTCTGATCCCCGATCCGATCCAACCTCATCCCATCCCGTCCAATCCATATGGAAGAAGGAACACAGTGCAGCTAGATCACGACAACGAGGAAACGAAGGTCCGTCAGATGCCCGAATTCGGGGACGGACCTGCAGACCCGAAGACTGGAAACGAGGAGGCGTAACGATGACAGAAGCGACACAGGTACTGGATATCGCAGGATCTCAGGTAGGTTACACGCGCTGGGATGACCCGGAAGAAGGCAGTAAGTATGGCCGTTGGTACGCTGAAAAGACTGGCTCAGGTTACTTTGGCGCGTCTGGCGTTCCGTTCTGTGCGATGGGCGTCTCGTGGGTCCTCGATCAGGCAGGCACGAGCCTTCTCGGGGATGGACGCCTCTACGCTTATGTGCCTTGGATGGTGCGCGACGCTTCACAAGTCGGTCGTCTCGTCGGCTTCTATGACATCCAGCCGGGGGACGTCCTCTGCTTTGACTGGGATGGCGACGGCTTGGCCGACCACACGGGCTTCGCTAATTACCGCTCCAACGAGTATGTCAATACCATTGAATTCAATACGGCCAGCGGCGCGGCGGGCTCGCAGTCCAATGGAGGCGGCGTATACCGGCGCGTCCGTGCTCACGACGATATCTGCGCTGTGATCCGGCCCGCATTCGCTCCAGCGCCAGCCGGAGACGGCTCTCTCACCGTCGATGGCTACTGGGGCGCAGACACGACCCGGAAGCTGCAGGAAATCCTCGGCACGACCGTCGACGGCATCGTCTCCAGTCAGGATGAGGATTATAAGGATGATAATCCCGGCCTCACGACCGGCTGGGAATGGGTATCAGCCCCCGAGGGCAGCGCAGTCATCGAAGCCCTACAGGCCACTCTCGGCGTCGAGCAAGACGGCATCTTCGGCCCCGAGACAATCCACGCTCTCGAATCGCACTATGGCTTCGAGCCTGACGAAGGTCTCGACGCTCCCTCCAATACGATCCGCGCTTTGCAGCAGGCCCTCAACAACGACGCAATCTAAGGAGACCGAGATGACACCCGAAATCGTAACAATCGCATCAATCCCCGCGATCCTTGCTCTCACCAACCTCGCCAAGTCCCTTGGCCTGTCAGGTAAGGTCTCGGCACTCCTCGCTGTCGTCCTCGGCGTCGCGCTCGCGGTCGCACAGTACGAACTCGCGGGGTACGGCTGGTATCAAGCAGCTGTGCAGGGCATGATCCTCGGTCTCTCTGCAGCGGGCCTCTACGATGTCTCGAAGCCGCGAGTTAGCGACTCTTACGAGGGCGCCCATCGCGCAGGATCTCGGTGATGCCTATGATGCCTCCGGCAATCAGCGACTTTTTCAGCGCCGATCTGGTAGCAGCGCTGTCATCCCTCCTCGTGATGGGTATCGGCGTCGTGATCGCGTATCTGAAGGTCGTCCAAAGCAAGATTAATAGCCAACTGAAAGACCTCCACAAGGGGGTCAGTGAGGTTGGGGAGGTCGTCGAGTCCGTCAAGGATCAGACTCACAACGATCACTCGACGAATCTGCGTGACGACATCGACGCTCTTGGCGGGAAGCTCGACGACGTCAGCGAGCTACTCTCAGACGTAGCTCACACCCAGCAGCTGCAGGGTCAAGAGATCAGCGCTCACGGTAAAGTGCTCGCGCAGCTGCAGGCAGCTCAGCAGCAGGACCGCGCGGAGCGCATCGCACTAGACTCGCACGCTCACGATGAGCATGAGCGGATTTGGCAAGAGCTTGATCGATTGAAGAAAAAGCTCTGAGCGGGAAAACAGCCCTCTATCTCCGAAAAATCGGGGGTAGAGGGCGTTTTTCGTGCGCTAGGGGCACCTTTTTTCTCTGAGAGGTCTATTCTCGATAAAAAATATCGATTTCGACACGCTCAGCAGTTCGCTGCATACGCGATCTTGGGAGCGCCCCCATTACGCCCCCAAGTTTTTACGTGGGTGTGTTTCTGCAGGTCAGGCATGGTTGTTTATTGTTTCCCCCCATCTCCACTTGTGCCTCGGGATTCCTATGGAATCCCGAGGTTTTCCATTGCTATCAAGGCTTTTCTGGGAATGTCGCTTGAGTGCAAGCGCGGTTTCAAAGAGCGTATGTGAGTGTTTTTTTGCCCCCCAATACGCCCCCGGTGGCGCCCCCACGGCCTCGGCAAACGAAATCCATTGAACGTTCTTTCAGAAAATTCTCGATCAATGCGCAATAGTGGTAATAAAATCCAACAGAACATATAGCAAGAGTGTGTGAAGCTCTCATTTTATAAGGCTTACGAACCTTGGAATCTTGCGCTTTGATGCGCATGTGTGTGCGAAATAAAACCGCTCGCGATGCGCATCAAAATGTATAAGAAAGCTACAAGAATAGTCGCAGAAATCTTGTAGCTGATGAATAGCTTCGTTAAAGAATCTTTTATTT
>ERZ772999.840-NODE-840-length-18781-cov-21.072359_pt1 | contig 18781 bp, 15 predicted proteins | sample MGYA00511467_ERZ772999 | MGnify/ENA primary metagenome ERZ772999 (study PRJEB29015, sample SAMEA2738064) | human oral metagenome | biome: human oral; feature: human-associated habitat; material: saliva | place: China | collected 2218 ... | reverse complement strand
AGTTTGCGTCAATGCGAGCAATCGTAGAAACGTGCTCGTCGCGGTCTGCAGTGCCCGCAACCCAAATCTTGTTGGTCTTCTTAGAGTAGGCGACCTGGAACTGACCGGGCAGGCCCTGGGTAATCTTCGCCATGGCCTTGTCCGCGATGGTGCGAGTGTCGCTGCTCTGGCTTGCCGCCGGGGCAGGGTCCGCCGCGAACGATGCGGGGATGGTGGCAACGCCCGAGATTGCCAGTGCCAGCGAGCCAACGGCGAGGCCCTTGAATACCTTGCTCGATGCGAGGTTCATATGTATGTCCTTTATCGTGTGGGTGGCGTGTGGACGGAGCGCCGCTCCCTCATTTGCGGGGATGCGCTCCCTGCCCGACCCTGCGACGACCGCAAACCGGCCGACGTCGAGGAGATGACGGGTCGGTCGCTTTACGCTACAGGGCGCGATGGACAGTTCTCACACAGTACTAAGTAAGGCAATCATTAATTTACCTACCAGGCAATACTCACTTACCGCTTAGGATTTTTCAAGATGGGGCAAGTATGTGACGAAAATATTTCGCGCCCCGTCGAATCCAATGCCACCGCTCCCGGCCGGATTCCCAGCGTCCCCGGCAAGTCCCATCCCCACTAGGAACCCGGACGCAAGAAACCCCCGCCCCTGGTACACAGCCAGAAGGCGGGGGTTTACAAAATATGGGAGACGGGAATCTACCGTGCCCGGCCCCAACCGACAAAAATGCCGGCGAAGGTGCCGTCACCCATCCGGACGAACTGCACTAAGACAGTCCCGACGCTAGGAGACGTACGAGAAATCGGGGAACAGCAGGTTCTGCAGCTTGTAGCGGCGAATGAAACGAGCCAGCTCCGCACGGGTCGTCGGGGCGGTCGGCTTGAACTCACCCGAAGAGTCCAGCACGATATCGTTCGCGCCAGCCCACGCAACGTAGCGGTGTAGCAGACCCGCACCCAGCACATCGCGGAAGCGAGAGCCCGAGGCCTCCTCCAGCTCGGAGAGCTGCACCTCGGTGTTGTACTGGTACAGCACCGCCGCCAGCTCCTCGTGCGAGATCAGGGCAGTCGGGTCGATGCGCTCGCCGCTAGCGATCGGTTCAGCAATCTTGCGGTCGCGCGCCCAGTGCAGGGCGTTCGCGGCGGGGCGGTCTGCCGCATCCGCATAGGGTGCGACTTCCGAGTTTTCGCTCACGCCGGGGCGACCCGCCGCACGGTTGAGCAGGGCAATGACCTCTTCACGGGTGACGGCGCGGTCCGGCTCGAAGGCGCCGGTCTGCGGGTTGGGCAGCAGCCACTTCTTCTGGTTGGCCACGCGGATGTCGTCGGCGTAGGGGTGGTTGCTGGGCACATCTTCGAAGGATGTCTTCAGGATCTTGGTTTCGGCCACGGGGATGCGTGCGGCGACCTGGTGGGCGATTTCCTGTCCCCAGGGGTCAGTGCAGATATCCAGCTGCAGGGCGTGGTCCACACCCTCGGGCTGAATGAGTTCGATGGGGAACAGGTCGGTTCCGCTGAAGGTGTCTTCGTCACCGTTGAATTCGGGGGTGAGCGGCCAGGAGCGCAGGGTTTCGAAGGAGTTATCGCGCACGTAGCCGTGGCGCACGGTCAGGGTGGTGCCTTCGGTGAGGAGTTCGCGCAGGCCGTGCGCGGTGTAGCTGACGGTCATTCCGTCTTCGGTGATGGTGGCGCGCTGGATGGTGAGGCGCGGACCCTTGGTCTCCTCGGCGGCGGCCGGGGACTCGGCGGTCTTGGGGGCTTCATCTGCGTTTGCGGCCTGGGCCTGCAGTGCGAGGGCGCCTGCTGCGGTGGCAGCGGAGGCCCCCTTCAGGAAGAATCGTCGTGAGAGTCGATTGTTGAGGAAGGGCATGATTGTCCTATTCACTTGTCGTTTGAGTTGAGTGAGTTACGGGTGGCAGGAGGCGCGGCAACAGCGTGTGCGGTGAGTGAGGCCGATACGCGATTCCCTGTTGAGCATGAGTGAGACGCGGAGGGTGAGTGCCGGGCGGATGCGCGGTGAGTGAGACCGGCGTGGTTCCTGACCCAGCTATCAAGAATACCTTAAGGTTCGAGTTTATTCGAGGGTTTGGCGAATTATGTGACGCTAGGGGGCGTGAGAATCATCAACCCGCAAGCCCCGATTCAACCCGCAGGCCTCGGATCAACCCGCAGGCCTCGAATCAATCTGCAACCCCCAAAAGTGAGTCGCGCTACAAATAGCGCCGGTTTGGTGTGTTTTTGGCATGTCTTTAGGCTCGGGGGTTATAGTTATTACAACCTTATCACCGTTGCGGTACCACTCAACGGCGAGCTAACACACCCATCCCAAAGGAGCTTTTGTGGATAAGGCACTTATCTTCTTCGCCAAGTCGCGTTACGCCGATCTCTTCGGCGTGGCACTGGTTATTGCCATCGCTATCGGGTCTGGATACCTGAGCACCAACCTCGCCAAGTACGTTAACTGGGGCCCGATGACGAGCCTCATCCCCTTCGGCGTTATTTCAGTGATTAACGTGGGTATTTCGATGATGTCTACCCGCCTGACCGGCCGTCTCTCGAACGTCGGTAACGTGCTCGGCATTATTAACACGGCGCTATCCGGAGCGATCGACTACATTCTGGGCAACAAGGCTGCGATCATCACCTACCCGGTGACCTTTATCGTGTACACCTTCGCAATTCGTAGGTGGCAGAACTCCGAACGCGGCAAGGCGATGGAACCGCCGACCGGCAAGAAGGGCCTGCTGATTATCGCTGGCATTGTGGCGGGTTCGTTCGCGTTCTCCCTGATTGCTAACTATGTCGGTTACGATGGCAAGACCTCGTTCCTGTTCTGGATCACGACCGTGGTGTTTGGACTGTCCCTGTCAGCAAACATTCTGAACGCGCTCAAGCTCACGATGCAGTGGCAATTCTGGTTCCTGTACAACACCGTGCAGTGCGTGAAGGCGCTGACTCAGGGCAACTTCGCGAACGTCGGCAAGTACATCTTCTACATCATCAACAGCGTGGCAGCACTCCTGCTGTGGACCCGGAACGGTACCGCAGCTAAGGAGGCGGTGGTGGCGTAGGGGGCGGTTCCCCGACTTTCGGGCGCTGACCTTTCTACCAGCTAACACTAATGCATGAGGAGGCCCCTCGGCCTGCGGCTTGTTGCTGCGGGTCGAGGGGCCTCACCTGTGCCCCGCGAGTGCGGGGAATACGTTGAGTTTCTTTCATTATTGCCCTTGATATAGGGCTCATCCCCGCTCACGCGGGGAACATCGGTACGCTTCAGCTACGGAACGGTGACCGCTCGGCTCATCCCCGCTCGCGCGGGGAGCACCGTCAGACGGTGCTGATGCTCAACGTCATCATCGGCTCATCCCCGCTCACACTGGGAGCACTGCGCCATCTCGTCCACAATCTGCTGCTGAGTCGGCTCATCCCCGCTCGCGCGGGGAACACCGGTCGTGCTGACGCGGTCAGCGAGGACCCGAGGGCTCATCCCCGCTCGCGCGGGGAACACTGGCCATTCGCACCATTGCGACGCTGCGCGTCCGGCTCATCCCCGCTCGCGCGGGGAGCACAGAATCTCTTCCGGCGGCTCCTCAGCGGACTGCGGCTCATCCCCGCTTGCGCAGGGAACGCTACGTCCCCGCAGCGGCGGCATGTGCAACGGCGGGCTCATCCCCGCTCGCGCGGGGAACACTTCTACAGTACGAGCCACTTGCTGCTCGCCTCCGGCTCATCCCCGCTCGCGCGGGGAACACCCGCGGCAATCTGCCGGATCATGTTGAGGTTTCGGCTCATCCCCGCTCGCGCGGGGAACACCCGCGGCAATCTGCCGGATCATGTTGAGGTTTCGGCTCATCCCCGCTCGCGCGGGGAACACAGCTACACAGATGTGAAAAACCTGGCCGGCACCGGCTCATCCCCGCTCGCGCGGGGAACACCCACATGACCGATGCACTGGAGGCCTGTGTCGCGGCTCATCCCCGCTCGCGCGGGGAACACGATTTGTTCTCCTTCGTTTTCCTTTGTTGATACGGCTCATCCCCGCTCGCGCGGGGAACACTGCGCATCTGACCCTCGGCGTGAAGGTCGATTAGGCTCATCCCCGCTCGCGCGGGGAACACAATGACAGGAATAACCTAGAGGGCGTGCGGAACGGCTCATCCCCGCTCGCGCGGGGAACACCAAAAATCCTAGTGCGTCCATTATTTCGTGTCCGGCTCATCCCCGCTCGCGCGGGGAACACGAATCAAAGCGCGGTGGCGTAATCTGTCGGAGCGGCTCATCCCCGCTCGCGCGGGGAACACGCCTTCATCCAGTCGGTGCTCTTCACCTCGTCCGGCTCATCCCCGCTCGCGCGGGGAACACCGCTAATCTTGGGCACGGCCCATAAGCTTTCTCGGCTCATCCCCGCTCGCGCGGGGAACACTATCGACCCGGGCACGCGGTGTTGAAATATTCCGGCTCATCCCCGCTCGCGCGGGGAACACTTCTTAAATGCCTGTTCGAAGCTGGCGCGGTTCGGCTCATCCCCGCTCGCGCGGGGAACACAGGTGCCGTTGCCGGCTCCCCTGCTGCCGGTGCGGCTCATCCCCGCTCGCGCGGGGAACACACCCTTAAGCCCCAATGTAAGGATGGGGTTTTCGGCTCATCCCCGCTCGCGCGGGGAACACGGCGGGGAAGCCGAAGGGTCCGTGGGTGAAGTCGGCTCATCCCCGCTCGCGCGGGGAACACCCGCCGTCCTCCCAATCCGTGAGATAGTCCACCGGCTCATCCCCGCTCGCGCGGGGAACACGAATCAAAGCGCGGTGGCGTAATCTGTCGGAGCGGCTCATCCCCGCTCGCGCGGGGAACACGCCTTCATCCAGTCGGTGCTCTTCACCTCGTCCGGCTCATCCCCGCTCGCGCGGGGAACACACCTGTCCCGGCGGCACCGGCACCGGCTCCTGCGGCTCATCCCCGCTCGCGCGGGGAACACGGAGCCTCCATGCTCCTTGCCTGCATCACCCTCGGCTCATCCCCGCTCGCGCGGGGAACACGGCGGCATTTGGGACACCTCCAATATGCACCGCGGCTCATCCCCGCTCGCGCGGGGAACACTTCCGCCCTGTCGTGCGGTCCAAGATGGGCATCGGCTCATCCCCGCTCGCGCGGGGAACACGCGACCTTATCCTCGTAGGCAACGAACGCGGACGGCTCATCCCCGCTCGCGCGGGGAACACGGTCTCTTCAACCTTTGCCTCAGCGATAGGTGCGGCTCATCCCCGCTCGCGCGGGGAACACCTGGAGCAGGTGCGTGTTCCTGCGACGCGTGGCGGCTCATCCCCGCTCGCGCGGGGAACACCCAAATATGAGCGCAACCGCGACTCTTGAAACCGGCTCATCCCCGCTCGCGCGGGGAACACGTGAGGGCGGAGACCTCCCCAATGCTTACGGTCGGCTCATCCCCGCTCGCGCGGGGAACACATAACGTTAGTCTTGCTAAATGCCGCCGACGCCGGCTCATCCCCGCTCGCGCGGGGAACACGGCCACAAAAGCGTAGGTCGCCTTACGCTGGACGGCTCATCCCCGCTCGCGCGGGGAACACTTATACCACTGGACGACACCATCAATAACGCCCGGCTCATCCCCGCTCGCGCGGGGAACACCCCGAACGCCTTAGCCACACTCTCGGCGCTAACGGCTCATCCCCGCTCGCGCGGGGAACACTTTTCAACCGCTTCAAGGATAGCCGCGCCCTTCGGCTCATCCCCGCTCGCGCGGGGAACACTATGACCGGCGAAATCCACGTTCGCGCGAACAAGGCTCATCCCCGCTCGCGCGGGGAACACTGGACCGTGATTGTAGGGGCAACACTCGGCTTCGGCTCATCCCCGCTCGCGCGGGGAACACCCAGAAATTGAACTTTCCACGAGCTGGAAGGGCGGCTCATCCCCGCTCGCGCGGGGAACACGCTCTGGAAGCTGCTGTGCAGGCTGGGCTGACCGGCTCATCCCCGCTCGCGCGGGGAACACCAATCCACTGCATGCTCGCAATTGCCGGCAACCGGCTCATCCCCGCTCGCGCGGGGAACACCGCCCGGTAACTGACGAGGATGTAGCAGAGTTCGGCTCATCCCCGCTCGCGCGGGGAACACTCGTACTCGGTGCGGGCTAGGCGGTCTGCTTGCGGCTCATCCCCGCTCGCGCGGGGAACACCCGCCGAGCCAGTCGAAAGCGGGGCCGAGAACCGGCTCATCCCCGCTCGCGCGGGGAACACACAGGCTGATTGCTCTTGATGAAGAGGCCCCCAGGCTCATCCCCGCTCGCGCGGGGAACACCGCTTCTGGCCGTCGCCCAGGCCGACATAGAGCGGCTCATCCCCGCTCGCGCGGGGAACACCTGAAAATGAGCTCAAGGCTCTGATGGGTGGCCGGCTCATCCCCGCTCGCGCGGGGAACACATACATGCCAGGCTCCAGGGATACCGCGTATTCGGCTCATCCCCGCTCGCGCGGGGAACACTTCGGATTCTACGGCTTACTGGCTCTGGCGCTCGGCTCATCCCCGCTCGCGCGGGGAACACCCAAATCATGAGCGGGATAAACAGCTCTCGCTCGGCTCATCCCCGCTCGCGCGGGGAACACTAGGTCTTGCCCGCGCGGACATCCCGAAGCTGCGGCTCATCCCCGCTCGCGCGGGGAACACTCCGGCCACGAATGGAAAATCTCCACGTCCTTAGGCTCATCCCCGCTCGCGCGGGGAACACGCCCGATTTCAACACGCTCCCAGGTCACGAATAGGCTCATCCCCGCTCGCGCGGGGAACACACCATCAATGCACTCAGCATCTCCAAGCGCTTCGGCTCATCCCCGCTCGCGCGGGGAACACACAGACGGGGCGTGCCCGTCAGGCAGCAGGCCCGGCTCATCCCCGCTCGCGCGGGGAACACTCCCGCCTGGGAGCCGTAGACGAGCGGGCCTTCGGCTCATCCCCGCTCGCGCGGGGAACACAGCGCGAGACTAGTTCGCTTGTGCATAAGCGTCGGCTCATCCCCGCTCGCGCGGGGAACACACCCGCTAATTATGGTTACCGCCGTGTGTGCTCGGCTCATCCCCGCTCGCGCGGGGAACACACATAGGTGATGACCTCAGGGGTTCCGTCTTTCGGCTCATCCCCGCTCGCGCGGGGAACACTCATTGCCTTCAACCAGCACGGCCGCGCCCTTCGGCTCATCCCCGCTCGCGCGGGGAACACAGTGGGGGTAGGAGACCCGGCGACGGGTCCCACGGCTCATCCCCGCTCGCGCGGGGAACACACTTGCTGACATGGGGCTTTACCTCCTACATCAGCAAAATAGAATCACTTTGGAGCCAGAGCCTGCATCCAGAATACACGATAAACAGTAACTCCTAACCACGACGAGCACGGCGATACTTACTCGCCTTACTCCACCCTGACTTAGGCACCGTTTTACGAACCACCGGGCGATAAATCAGATTCACACCCTCAAAATCCACAGGCTCCCAATCCGCATTATTCACCCGAAACTCAAGCCGCTGCTCATTATCCGCTGGAAACACCATAGTCGCACGACCAGTGCCACCCGACTCCAACACACGTGCCCACAACTTCTCACGAATCCTGGCGCTCACACGACCCACAAACACACCAGGATTAATCTCCAAAAGCCACTTCGTCAAATCACCACGAAGACTCACCGGACAAGCAGACAACACAATCACAATCATGACTCATCTCCAGAGAAATTCGCACGCGCCGTAGTACCTCCCGTGCACTCATCCCACAAAAGCATCTCAGTACTATCAAGCATCTCCTCAGGAACCTCCTCAGACAACAGAAGCCGCTGAATATCCCGCACAACCCGCTCCATCACCTTCTCAGAACGAATACGGTCACGCACCGCCCTACGCGTCACAGACCCAATATCCATCCCCTCCGTATAGCCAGCAACCACCTCAAACGCAGCAGGAATCGTAATCTCAGCCTTATACAAATCAGCAACGTCATACACAAAAGACCAAGAATTCCCGGTATGCACAAATCCCAGCCCAGGCGCACACCCCAAAGATACAATCGCCGCATGAACAATCCCATACAACGCGGCATGAGCAGCCGACAACGCCTGATTAATCGGTGACCCATCACCAAAATTATTCGGATCATACTCACGGCGCTCCCACGGAACACCAGTCCGCTCAGACCACTGCCTATACACAGAACGCACCCTAGCGCCCTCCCTACCACGCAACTGCTGCATCGTCAGTTCGCTCGTATCCTCACCAGGGAAACGCCACTGATACATCATGCGCGCCACAGCCAAACGGCTCCGCGTATTCGACACCAACTTCGCCTGAGCAATCAACAGACGCGAAGAACGAGCCACAGACTTACCGCTCGCATAATAACGAACACCCTGCTCGCCAACCCACACCACCGTAGTACCGCACTCCCCCAACAAAGCCATCGCCTGATGAGTAATACGAGTACCCGGCCCCAACAGCAAAGCGCTCAAACTCGCAGCAGGGCAATGAACCACGCCCTCTTCCTTCACAAACGTCACCGCACTATCAGCACGGGAAATCGTCGCATGCTCCACATACACAAAACTCAAACGGTCAGAACTACGAAACAGCTCAGACGAGCTCGGAGGAATAGCCCCCTGCATGATCTTCTCCTATGAACATCAGCGTGCCAGCATCGGCACAAAAGTATGAGTGAATAAAGAAAGGGCGGGGCACCATCACATGGAACAGTCCCCCGCCCTTCACCCGCGTTACCCTAGCGGGACAGAGGCGCCAACGTCAGAAGGCCCATGCCGTACGCCTTGCCCCTGCCCATACCGGACAGCAGAGACTTACGGAACAGCTCAACATCAGTGATGCGAAGAACGCCGTCAAATTGAGCCTTACGGTGAGTCACCTTCCCGACCTTGCCCTCAGCATTGCGGCGGGCAAACGCAAGGTCCTGACGAGAAGAAACCATCGGGCACTCCTCAATATCCTGACCCTCTACTGCGGGAATTACTTCAAATCCCCACTGCGGAGCACGCTCACGAACCCACGCCCGCTGCTGCTCAGCCGTCACATGCGGGAACACTTCACGCTTACCCGTCTGCTTATTCGTGTGACGCTTTACCGGGTTTGCGGCAAGGCGGAAAGCCCACTCCTGACCGTTCTCCAGCTTCGCCAGCAAACGACCGTAATGAGCGCTCTCACCAGGGCGAGTCTGCCAACCAGCCTGCTCCACAAGAGCCGAAAAATCAGGCTTCTCAGGGCTCAACATGTACAGATTCGGAGCATGCTGAGACTCATCCAAACGCCACAGAATACGGCTCTCAGAATAGTCCGTATCCGGCGGCAAAGTCGCCATCACAGCAGCATGCATCGCCTGCGGGCTACGCAACAACTTCCACGCACCACGACGCTGCGGATTAATCATGAAACGAGAAAGATACGTCACGCTTCCACCACCACATTCAAGAAATCAGGTTCGGCAAGACTCTCGGAAGATTCCCCGTCTGCGAAGGATTCTGTAACACGAAGTTTTCGTCCCTGAGGATTCTCCAATACCAGAGGCTCCGCAGTAACCACCTCGCGGGCAGCATACTGACGGTACTCGGGGCTGAAACTCACCGGAATATCCCGTACCTGATCACCACGCTCGCCAGGCAATGCATCACGCAAGATGCGCAACGCTACCGGGCTCGGAAAATCCTTACGGCGATACTCAGGAACCTGCCATTCCAACGAACGCAGAGCCTCCTCAGCAGATTCCTCACGGATACCCGTGACAAGGTCGTAACCAGCCGGGCACGCACGCCGCCCAAGATACAGAGGATATACGGGCTTCTTCAGTGCAGATTCGATAGTCTCCAGCTGTTCACGGTCACCTTCCAGAGCCACCACAAAAACAGCATCCGAAAGGTACATACGGGTCGAAAGAGAAGCCGCACCATTCGGGTTCTTAGCCCAATTCTTAGCGGTCTGATAGTCACGAATCAGGGTACCCGAGGCATCCGTACGCACCCCGAACTTCAACGAAACCAGGTCGTCAACCGGCTCGTTACGCGAGCGCCCCAGGGCTGCAGCAATCATTCCAATTACGCCAGACTTGCTCGGCTCATGTCCGGCATCACGGCGACGGAAACGGCTCTGAGTGCCCCATGACTGCAACGGCCCGCTCATCTTCAAGAGCAGGGTAGGCATTAGGACTCCTGAGAGGTGAGAGCAGTCAGCTGAGCTTCGAGGGACTCCAGCAGACCCTTCAAAGAAACCGACTCGCCAAGACCAGCCAGTTCTTCCTTGAGGTCGCCCAAAGCCAGAACGTATGAAGCGACCGGCTCGTAACCGTACGCTTCTTCAATGTTCTTCGCTTCAGATGCGAGCGCACGAGCAGCAGCCACGCGGCGGCCCTCAACCTCGGTAATAGCCTTCTCGAAGGCGTTCACGTAGGAGATGGGGCGGTCGTTACGAACGGTCACGATAACCGCGTCAGGCAGGGTGCGTGCGGCGAAAGAGTTCTGCTTACCGGTAGGCATGGAGTTAATGAAGGAACGGACAAACGCCAGGGTTGCCTCAACACTTGCAGAAGCATCACCCAGGTTAGCGTTCAGTGCATCCAGGTTGATGTTGGCGTAGCGGTAGAAGGTGCTTGCCGCCATCTCAACGGTGCCAATCATGCCTGCACCGGTAGAGTCATCAGAAGAACGAACGACGTCATCCACTGCAGTGTAGTAGTCAAAATCGGGTTCGGAGCCGTGGACGCTCAAAGCGTGTGCTACCTGGCATGCTGCGTCAACGTTGAAGTCGGCAGCTTCTGCCAGCATGCGACCGAAGAGGGCGATGTCAACGCTGTGGTTGGTGTCGAGGATTTCCTTAACATCCTTCGCAACGAGCTTCTCGCCGTTAGCGTCAATGATTGCCTGTGCCAGCTTGTCAATCTGCTGGTTGCTCAACAGAATCAGGTATCCAGAAACAGCACGGCTTGCTTCTTCGTCTTCCTTCTTCTTCGGCTTCTCCAGCTTAATCTTTGCGGCCTTGAATGCCTCAACGACAGCCTTTTCAGCAAGGTCAGCATCGAACTCAGGCGCAAGGTCCAGGATACGTGCCACTACCTTGTCAGCGACCAGGCGGGTACGTACACCCAGCTTCGAACGGTCAAGGTGCGATTCAAAATCGCGGCGAATAACGGACTTCCAAGCCTGGCTGGAAACGCGCTGGCGCTGAACGCCGCCGAAGAAAGCGGACTTGGGGCTGCCAGTGTCGTCACGGTTGATGTTCGACGGGGGCAGGGTCTGCAGGGCGTGGATGTCGACGAAAGTAGTCATGATGTTTTCCTTCTTTCAGAAGTAATAGTTACTTAGTGGTTTTACTCGCAGCATCGCGAGCAGGGATGAGTCCGTAGGAGAAGTCGCGGTTCCAGCGGTACATAACCTTTTGACGCGTCGCAGGATTCAGAAGACGCATGTAATCCACCGCAAATCGACCGTAATCGAAGGCAATGCCTTCGGAACGAAGCAGAGTAATCAGGCTACGCAGGTAATGCTGGCGAGCGTTCTCCGTCTGAGCGGTCAGCAGAGAATCAAAACGCTTCTTCATTGACGTTGTGGTGTCGCCAACCAATTTGCCTACCGCCTTGCCAAAAGAGACCTCTGCATCGTGCATGGGCTGGTTCTGCGACTGCTGATGCAGAGCAAAAAGAGTCAGCGCAGTGTACGCGGCGCTCTCCGCATTACTCGGCTGGTCGCCCTTACCGCGGTACTCTTCAGGGATGCCTTCAGTACCATCTTCCTTTTCCAGGATGATTCCTAAGAGCTCCGGGTACTGAAAGGGTGATGCACCCACACCTCGGCGAAGCTGCGCCAACTGGGCAGTGGCCGATGATACCCCATTACTTTTCTGGTGGTACAGGCGCATCACTTTTGCCACAACGAAACGTTGCAACTCATCCTGCGCGGTGTAATCACTCATTGGTTTCCTCCTTGTCAGAGTGAGATGTAGAGTCCTGGTAAGCCAGGGGGATAATCTTACGCAGGCGAGCATGTAGCAGACGCTCCGCACGCGCAACATTGTAGAGAACTTCATTACCAGCGGGGTCTTTACCGAAAGTACCCAGCATAGCTTTGGGTCCAGCGTTGTATTTAAGAAGGTCTGATTCTTGAGCGATTACGGCACGCACACGGCTTTGCCATTCCTTCTTTTTCTCAACGAGATCTTCCGATGCTCGTTGGTCTGCAAGCCAGAGGCGGAAAGCATCTTCCATACGGTTCAGGAGAGCTTCGGTAGCATCCGCACGGAACTCGTATTCTCGACCCGCCGCTTGTAGAAGCTGTCCAGCAAACTGTCCCAGAGCAATTGCCGCGTCCATGGTGGTTTGGATGTTCTCACGAACCATCTGGGACGCGCTCGTTCCTTCATCCGTCAGAAGAGAAAGCTCAAGGGTCATCGAGTCAGAAATAATATTCTCTATGATGGAGCTCTGGGTACCGTATTCGACACCCACCAGCTGAACCTGCACCTCCGCATCGGTCGGGAAGTATCTTCCCGAACCCAGCTGACGAATCACGGGAGCAGGCTTATTCTGCTTCTCAGATTCCGGGGTGAGACGAGTCAGCAGAGCATCAGCACCACGCCACAGGGTACGTTCAGCCGCGTGAGTCTGAGGCATCCATACCTGTTCGGTCTTCGACGACTGATTCTTGCTGTACCGATACCCCGTCAGAGGGTCAGTATAGGTATTGCGGTCAAGCCACTTATCACCGTTAGAGACAAGTACCGAAGTCACTCGCTCCCCGTCATGATGCAGACGGATGCGACGTGACTGCCAGGTCAGAATCTCGCACATGCCGCTCGCGGGCACCGGCTGATCCTTGTACTGAGCCGCAGGACCACCAGTGTACGCACGCGGTGCTGCAGTATCAGGCTCAGCGCGTTCCCAAACTGGAATGTCTTTCTCGAACGACTCTTTATCGGTCAACTGCTCGTAGTCCAAGTTGTACAGCAAGGTTTCCATCATGTTGGCGCCGTGAACAATTACCTTACCGGTGGCACCATACCAACCAACGCCCAGAGGATAGCCCTTACCGCCCTTAACACGGGGGTCACCTACTGCACCAGACTTAATGCCCGAGTAGTCGTAGGCCTGAAGCGTTACGAGAGACCGAGCAGCCTCGGCAAAGCTTAGCGACTTCAATGCTGCCTCAGCCCGCTGCGAGAAATACTCGCTCTCCGAGTCCAAAACCAAACGGCTAACAGGTTTCGTGTCTCCCTTTGCCGTGTGCAAATCATGCACCTGCATAAAGGGGCGGTCACCACCCACCAGCCAAAAACGGTCCTTGAAAATCTCGAGGTACCCCAGAACAGCAGCCAGGTTATCAGCGTCAGGCTCTCGCATCTGGCGAATCCATTGGGCGGGACCGCCAGAGGTATCAATACTGTCTGCAAGGAAGGATGCACGAGCAAAGATAACGAGCACGACACCCAAGATTGCAGTATCCGTCAGCGGATTATCCGTCTGAATTCGGTTGATCTCATACACCCGTTTGAAATAATCGCGCAAAGACAGCTCGACTACTTCGCCCGACTTAAGTTGCGTAAGAATCCAAGCTTCATCTACAAGATTGGACCCAGGTTCTTCCATGACAACCATTCCCACTCCTTTCTTCTTTGAAATCAGCTCCCTGTCGAATGACGAACAAGCGAGCACAATATCGGACTCTGGTCCACAATGAGAGTAGGCCAGGTAATTAAGCCTTATCAGGAGGTTCTTTGAAGAGCCTTCATTGGCTTGTTGAGTTCATCATAGGACCATCAAGAAGGTTAAGTCAAGAAAATCAACTGTATTAATCACATGTTTAATATTTTTGATATGCTCAATCTAGAGAGGAAGCAGAATCCCCGCTGACGCAGGGAACACCTCAAACCAACTGTCAATAACCACATTGGCTCATCCCCGTCTGCTTCGGGGAACATACGCCTCGCACCGCAGCGAGGTACGCACTAGTCTACCGTCTAAGGAGAATCATGGCACCCGCCCCTGAGCATCTTTCAACACCTGAAACAGCATCATTCTGGGCAAAAACAGGAGACAAGGACTCCCCTACCCGCGGCCTCTCCCTCGTTCAGCACATGCTCGATGCTGGTTCTGTTGCCACCCGACTCTGGGATACATGGCTCGCCCCCGGTCTGCAGGAGCGATTCAGTGAGCACCTCCACCTGTCCATGGAAGATACTCGCGCGCTCGTATGCTGGCTCGCCGCCACCCATGACATGGGCAAAGCAACCCCCGAATTCTCCGGGCAGCTCGATGCACGACGCGACGAAAACCTCGCTATATACCGTCAGCGTATCGAGCAGCAGGACTTTGAGTTCCCCGAAGACCTTGTGACCCCCACTAGCGGTATGCGCTGCCCCCACAGCAAATACAGCCAGAGCATTCTCATTCACCTGCTCACCAACAATGTCGAGGGCCTGCCGAGTGAAGTCGCTGAAACTCTCGCAAGCATTTCCGGTGCGCACCACGGCACACCCGCAGATTATCTCTCTGCATCCACTGAACTGAGCAACGTCATTTTAGAGCGCCTCTCCCCCAAATGGCATGCCACCTGGCAGGAACTCTACGACATCACCCTGGAACGTTTCGGTGCATCCTCGGCGTTGCAACAGCTAGCACAGCACGGACAGACTATCCCCGTCTCCGTACAGTTCTGCATTACCGGTTTCGTCATCATGTCAGACTGGATTGCCTCAAACCCTGATTTCTTCCCCATGGGCACCTTCGGCTCAGCCGAACAGGAACAGCGAGCGCGCATTGGTTGGCAGGCGCTCGGGCTTGAACAGCGCTGGATTGCCGCGCTGGACACTAATCCCGATACCCCCGCAGCAGATCTTTACGCATCCCGTTTTGGGTGGAGCAACCCGACCCTACGCCCCATGCAGGAAGTCGTAGTCGAAGCGGCACGCTCCATGCAAAGCGGTGGCATGATGTGCATCGAAGCACCGATGGGTCAGGGTAAAACTGAAGCTGGCCTCATCGCTGCAGAGTTCCTTGCGCAGGCGACCGGTCGCACCGGAGTAGCCTTTGCTGCACCGACCCAGGCGACTTCTAATGCTCTCTTTGACCGTGTTATCGAATGGGTGAAATACCAGACAAGCAATGTGGCGCAAGAACATGGCGGGCCTATTGAGCCACACTCCATGTTCCTAGGCCATTCTAAGAACCGCTTCAACAAGTCCTATGAGGCACTCTCCAAGGCAGATATTTTCGATGAATCTTCTACCCCCGGGCGAGATAACAACCGAAAAACACTACGCCCCGGAACGTCTCTTGCACGACACAGCTGGCTCAGCGGCACCAAGAAGGGGCTTCTCTCCAGCTTCGTTGTGTGCACCATCGACCAGGTGCTCATGACCGCCCTGCAAACACGGCATGTGATGCTCCGGCACCTCGGTCTTGCTTCCAAGGTCATCATCATTGATGAGGTGCACGCCTACGACGCATACATGAGCAAGTACCTTTCCGCTGCGCTCTACTGGCTGGGTCAGATGAATGTGCCCGTCATTCTCATGTCGGCAACCCTGCCGTCAGCTACTCGTGATGATCTGATGAAGAGCTATGCCAAGGGCCTGAAGATTGGAGCAGGACCGAACAAAGTAGCTGCTCCTGCTCCCCCATCACAGAATGACCTGATGGCGAAGATGAAAGCTCGACTCGCAGGTATTCAGGCAGCACCTAAGCCGGAAGCGTCCGAAGAACCCTTCCTCGATCTGGATTACCCCGTCGTCCACACGCTCACCGCCGAGGACAACGGAACTCCCAAGAAATGGAAGGTTGAACAGCCCGTAGAGCAAACCGAAATCGAGCTGAAACTCATTGACGACAGCCCCGAAAGCGTCCTGAACGTGCTCGAACCGCTCGCCAATGACCACGGATGCGCCGCAGTCATCTGCAATACCGTTGGCCGAGCCCAGGAAATGCACGCATTTCTGAGTGAACAGTTCGGTGAAGAGCACGTAATCCTCACGCACTCTCGCTTTACCGCCACACACCGCGCCGAACAAGAAGAAATTCTTGTCTCCAAGCTCGGCAAGAAGGCACACTACAGCAAAGCTGACGGGGAGGATTCCTCGCGCCCGCACCGCCTCATTGTGGTGGGTACGCAGGTCATCGAGCAGTCGCTTGATCTGGACTTTGACGTGATGATTACCGACTTCGCACCGGTCGACCTGGTACTTCAGCGTATGGGACGTCTACACCGTCACGATAGCCGCAGCAGCTCAGAACGCACCCCTGCATACCGCAAGCCAGTGTGCTACGTGCGAGGAGTTGAAACTTTCGGCTCACACGATGAGGCGCCCGACTTCCCGCGTGGTTCCAAGGCAGTCTACGAGCCAATGATCCTGTTCAGCAGCTACGCGCAACTACTCCCCCACTTCGACGGTGAACCGATTCGAATTCCTGCGGACATCAGTCCACTGGTGCAGAGGACCTACCAGGAAAATACGTCTACTGAGATTCCTAGTGCCTGGGCAGAAATCTACGAGAACGCCAAGCAGGAATACGAGAAAGGTAAGGAACAAGCCAAGGCCCGAGCTAAAGGCTATCTACTCTGTGCACCTCATGGTGACCAGCACACCATGGCAGACTGCATGAAGAGTCTTCTCCATTCCAACGACCGGCGATTCTCTGACGAGCAAATCGGCGAGGCAAAGGTCCGCGACACCGACGCGTCCCTGGAAGTTATCGCAATCGTTGTGGAACGGAACCAACCGGGCAATCCCAATAGCGCGATTAAAAGCTACCGGCTTTTGCCTTCCATCAACGGCACAGACGAGGCTGAATCTCTCCGCTTTGACGCTTCAGCCGATGACCCGCCGACTTACTGGCAGAGCATGCAACTTGCGGCTTCGTCGATTCGACTCCCCTACCAATACTCAGATGCACCCAACCACCGCATCAGGGGTGGGAAACTCCGATTCGACGCCGCACTCGACCAGTTAGAGAGGGAACGCATCGAGAACTGGCAGAAGTCATTCATGCTGGAGGGGCAGCTCATCCTGCCCTTCGAAGAGGTAGAAGCAGGTGTTTACTCGTACGAACTCTGCGATTACGAGTTGGTGTACACCACCCAGCTAGGCTTGCAGAGCTTCAAGCTTGATAACGAAGACTAGCTAAGACAAACAAAGACCCCCGCCGGCTCCTCACGTGGAGCATCCGGCGGGGGTCTTTACTATAAACTTTTCGGCGCGATTCACCCTACGCAGTTCACACTGCACGGTTTCGCAGCGTCAGGCGGCGACTACTCAGATTCGCCCAGCAGGCCCTCACGAGCCAGCGCGGTCAAACGAGACACCGCGCGGAAATACTTCTTCTGGTAACCACCGGCCAGCATCTCCGGGGTAAACACCTTGTCAAAAGGCACACCCGAAGACACAATCGGCAGGTCCTTGTCGTACAGGCGGTCGGCCAGCACCACAAAACGTAGCGCCACCGACTGCTCCGTAATCGGCTGCACATCACGCCACGCAACACCCTGCAGACCGTCAATCAGCTGACGGTAACGCGAAGGGTGCACCTTCGCCAGGTGATCAACCAGGTCCGCGAAGTTATCGACGCCCACCGTCTTACCGGCGAACACCTCCTCAACCTTCGCGTCAAACGCATCATCAGCAACAGGCTCCGGTGCATCGGGCAGGCCACGATGACGGAAGTCCTCACCATCCACGCGGTGCACCTCAAACTGCGAAGCAAGCACCTGAATCTCACGCTTAAAATCCTCAGCCGCAAAGCGACCCTCGCCCAGGGCACCCGGCAGAGTGTTCGAGGTCGCCACAAGCTTCACGCCGGCATCGGCCAGCTCACGCATCAGGCGGGACATGAGCACAGTATCGCCCGGATCGTCCAGCTCAAACTCGTCGATGCACACCAGCTTGTAGCCGCTCAGCGCCTCAACCGTCTTGCGGAACGTCAGCGCGCCCACCAGGTTCGTGTACTCCACGAACGTGCCGAACGCCTTCGGGCCGTCTACGTAATGCCACAGCGAAGCCAGCAGGTGTGTCTTACCCACACCGAAACCGCCATCAAGGTACAGGCCGGCCTTCGAGGTGTCCTTCTTCTTGCCGCCAAAGAGTCGTCCGAAAAAGCCGCCGCCGGAACCACTGCCGTTAATCTTGTCGCCAAAATCCTTGAGCTTCTGCACCGCTTCAGCCTGCGACGGCTGATTCGGATCAGGAATGTAGCTATCAAAAGACACTTCGCCAAAACGCTCAGAGGGGCGGAAACCCGCCAGCAACTCATCAGCAGAAACGCGAGGGATGCGGTCGGTCAAGTGTACGGTCGTGGTGGGCACAAAAACTCTTTTCTTCAGTGACGGCGATGTGACTTCCGCTTTAAGTGTAGTACTGTCTAACACCCCGCGTGAGCGGCATGAGTTGCCCGCCACATTACGGGTATGAGGAGGTGGCTGGCGGGGTTGCGGGGCCGCTCTGTTTTGCTTGGGCCACTCAGTGCCAGTGGAGGTGCTGCTGGGCTGGGGTACGGAGGCTGAGGTGGTGTGCGCCCAGGGCTGGGTCTGTATTCCTACTTTCTATTTTATTTTTCTGACAAATAAGATTATAATAAGGAGCGTTTATCTTCGGAGGTTTTTATGTCATTTCTATCAAAAAATTGGGCAGGACTGTCAGTCTGCCTGATCATTTCTATCATCTCTTGGGTTTTAGGAGGATTCCTGCCTGTTGTGGGAGCACCTGTTTTCGCCATTTTTATCGGAATGATTCTCCATCCCT
>ERZ772999.835-NODE-835-length-18845-cov-17.270090_pt1 | contig 18845 bp, 17 predicted proteins | sample MGYA00511467_ERZ772999 | MGnify/ENA primary metagenome ERZ772999 (study PRJEB29015, sample SAMEA2738064) | human oral metagenome | biome: human oral; feature: human-associated habitat; material: saliva | place: China | collected 2218 ... | reverse complement strand
AACTTGGTAAAGAGAATTTCTTCCACAAAGATTATGAAAAAACACTTCGTCCAACATACGGTGATTCAGCTAAAGCTGATGACCTCGTGGTTGAAGGTGGAGAAGTGAAATAAGACTGATAGCCTTCGTAAGAGGCAAGTCTTGCTTAATAAGAATAAAACAAGTAAAACCACCTCGTGGCTATCTAGCTCAGCTAGAAGCAGGGGTGGTTTTATTTGTTCTTATATTTTCTTTTGATCTTCCATTCAACGAAAAGGACATAGCTAAGCAAGCCTTCCAACATTCCAAATAGGAGATAGGAGTCAATCCTTTTTGCCACCAATCATAGCTACTAATTTTTTAGAAAATATCTTTAAATACTAATATTTGTGGTATACTATTACTAGTTATTAAGGATATTATCTTTTTCAGGAGGATCATCATGAATCAAAAAGAATGGGTTGAGTACTTTGAAGCGGTTAATGGTCGCAAGCCAAGTATGCAAGAATTTCAAGCAGCGCGTGAAAAGGGGGAGTTTGTTGTGAACAAACCGGATACCCCTGCTTCAGCACCTGTCGCTCCACAGCTGCAAGTACAGCCAGCTAGCCCAGCCGGTTACAATCAGCCACTAGCAAGCCCCAAAAAGCCAAGGTTCCATAAAAAAACAGTCATCGGTCTCTCCATCGCAGGCCTTGTCGCAGTGATTGGCTTAGTCTGCTTCTTTTTCTTCTCAAGTGGACCAAGTCTAGACGGAGTTTGGTATAACAATTTAACGTCCTATCCATACGTCTATAACCTGAAAGAAAAACAAAAGAAGTTCAATGATAATAAACCAATTAATGAAGTCATAAAGGGAAATGAAGCTAAAAAGGAATTCAACGAGAAACTATTGACATTACATTCATCGAATTTGCAGACACTGGCGGATGTTGATAAGAAGTTTAACCTAAAGACAAAAGAAGTCGTAATTGTGAAACTGGATAACGATGTAATCTATAATCTGATGCAGTCTAATGGATCGAATATTATATTAGCCAATGATTTGTATGATTTAGAGAGATTTAAAACGAATTCGCAAGATTTTAACTATAAGTTAATTTATTATAAAGTCGAAATTCCCAAGGCCATTGTAGGAAAATGGAAAATGGTCGAAGGAGATAATATTGATGAAGATGAATTCCAAATTACAGATCATGGACTTATCTTCGATCATGATGTAATCTGTCCTTTCAATGAAGGATTACGTGTCAACGAGGTAAAAGGAATATCCAATTATACGAAACATGATTTTAAAGATGATTTTAAACATGTTCAAAATGCCATTGAAGAACAGGGTTATGAAGTTGATAGTTCTATGCAAGTATTTAAAGAGGCACAATATGACCATTATCTTGTACTTGTAGATGGTGGGAAAAAGATAATCACATTGACTAATGGCTATAACTATGTATCAACAGCTAAAAAAGTGAAATAATTGAAAGGGACCCACAGGTCCTTTTTTATTTTGTGACTTCAAGTCCGTTTCGCTCCGAAGGTGTGAAAAAATAAACCACACGCTATATGATATGAAACCTCTTAAGTGGATTTTAGGTATTTACCATGTCTACTTAAGAGGTTTCATAATAAGAAGCAGGAGTGGTTTTATTTGTTTTTATATTTTCTTCTGATCTTACATTCAACGAAAAGGACATAGCTAAGTAAGCCTCCCAACATTCCAAATAGGATATAAGAGTCAATCCTTTTTGCCACCAATCACAACTATTAATTTTTCAGAAAAATATCTTTAAATACTAATATTTGTGGTATACTATTACTAGTTATTAAGGATATTATCTTTTTCAGGAGGATCATCATGAATCAAAAAGAATGGGTTGAGTACTTTGAAGCGGTTAATGGTCGCAAGCCAAGTATGCAAGAATTTCAAGCAGCGCGTGAAAAAGGCGAGTTTGTCGTTAATAAACCCGACACACCTGCTCCAGTGACTGTTGCTCCACAGCCACAAGTTCAACTGACTAACCCAGCTGGTTACAGCCAAACGGTGCCAAGACCAAACGGTTCAAAGTTTAGCTTTAGTAAGAAAATAACCATCGGTCTATCCATCGCAGGCCTTGTCGCAGTGATTGGCTTAGTCTGTTTCTTTTTCTTCCCAGCTAGACCAAGTCTAGACGGAGTTTGGATTAGTGATACCGACTATGGATTGGTTTTGTATGAATCAAATGGGAAGGAACAAAAAGTAAACCATACTAAATCCGTCAAAAAAATCATTCGAGGAAACGAAGCCAAACAGCTATTTAACAAGGAGCTCGTTAAAACATTTTCTTTATCAAAATTATCTAACTTAAAGACATTGGCAGATGTTGACAAGAGGTTCCAATTAAAAACCAAGGAAGTTGTCATTGTTAAAATAGAAGACAATGTATGGTATAACCTACTTCAGGAAAATGGTTCAAATGTTATTTTAAAAAATATCATTATTCTTAGCGAGGATAATGATAAACAGTTCCGTAGAGATAACATTTATATAAAAATCAAAACACCAAAAGAGATGGTGGGTAAATGGAATATTGAACATAAGTCTAATATAGAGGATATTGTCAATATTTCAGATCATGGAGTGGTCACTAGTCAAGGTAAAGATGATGGCAATGATACAGCAGGGTTTTATAATCTTGAGGATTTAAAGCGTATCAATGAAAAAAATAAAGACAACAAATATTCAGAATCCCAAATAAATAGTCAGTTTGAACACGTTCAAAAAGCGGTAGCAGAACAAGGCTACAAAATTAATAGTCCTAAAGAAGTCTATAAACAGCCGTTTTACTCCAATTATGATATTCCTGTAAATGGTGGTAAAACGCTTATTATGCTTGATGAAGACTACAATTATTTAGGAAAGGCTGAAAAAGTAAAATAATTGAAGGGGACCGTGAGGTCCTTTTTAATTTTGTGACTTTAAGTCCGTATCGCTCCGAAGGTGTGAAAAAAATAGACCACACGCTATGTGATATGATACTGATATGAAGTAGGAGTGGTTTTATTTGTTTTTATATTTTCTTCTAATCTTACATTCAACGAAAAGGACATAGATAAGTAAGCCTCCCAACATTCCAAATAGGATATAAGAGTCAATCCTTTTTGCCACCAATCACAACTATTAATTTTTCAGAAAAATATCTTTAAATACTAATATTTGTGGTATACTATTACTAGTTATTAAGGATATTATCTTTTTCAGGAGGATCATCATGAATCAAAAAGAATGGGTTGAGTACTTTGAAGCAGTTAATGGTCGCAAGCCAAGTATTCAAGAATTTCAAGCAGCGCGTGAAAAGGGCGAATTTGTCGTTAATAAGCCCGATACACTTGCTCAAGCGACTGTTGCTCCACAGTCACAAGTGCAACTAACTAACCCAGCTGGTTACAGTCAAACGGTGCCAAGACCAAACGGTTCAAAGTTTAGCTTTAGTAAGAAAATAACCATCGGTCTATCTATCGCAGGGCTTGTCGCAGTGATTGGCTTAGTCTGGTTCTTTTTCTTCCCAGCTGGACCAGGTCTAGACGGAGTTTGGGTTTGCAGCACGGATCAGACACCAGTTATCTATAACTTAAATGGTAAGAAAAAGAGTGTGTTTGATTATACAATCAAAAAGATGATCACAGGAAATGAAGCTAAAAAGGAATTGAATGAGAAACTTTCATCATCAGTTTCCTCCAATTTGAAGACATTAGTAGATGTTGATAAGAGATTTCATTTGAAGACTAAAGAAGTGGTAATTTTTAAAATAGATGTTAATACCTTCTATAATTTACTTCAGAGCAATGGAACAAATGTTATCTTAGATAACTATAGTTTTTCTACTCTTGAAAATACAACTAATTCACAGTTTCTAAAATATAATGTATATATAAATGTTAAAATGCCAAAAGTAATGGTTGGTAAATGGAAATTTGATGAAGGCAATAATATTTTCCAAATTTCTGATCATGGAATGATTAAACGTGTAGAAGATGGTGAAAACGCCAGTGATACAGCAGGTTTTTATAACCTAGAAGATCTAAAGAGGATCAATGAAAAAAATAAGGACAACGATGACTCAGAATCAAAAATAAAAAATCAGTTTGAACATGTCCAAAAAGCTATTAAAAAACAGGGCTACACAGTCAACAGTCCTAAGGAAGTATACAAACAGCCTTATCTTTCTAATTATAATGTGCCTGTAGATGGAGGGAAGAAGTTTATTATCCTAGATGATAACTACAATTATTTAGGAAAGGCTGAAAAAGTGAAATAATTGAAAGGGACCCACAGGTCCTTTTTTATTTTGTGACTTCAAGTCCGTTTCGCTCCGAAGGTGTGAAAAAAATAAACCACACGCTATGTGATATGATACTGATATGAAGCAGAGGTGGTTTTACTTGTTTTTATATTTTCTTTTGATTTTCCATTCAACGAAAAGGACATATATAAGCAAGCTTCCAAACATTCCAAATACGATATAAGGTTCCAGACGATCAAACAAGGTTATTCGTTGACCGTAAGGGGATTTTGAACCATCTTTCCAGGTAATGCTCTTGTTTTCATCATCAATCAGTTTGTAAGATTCACCATTATAGGTCAGGTAATTGTCTTTACGAACGTACATATTCAAATAGTTAAGGCCGTTTTTAGCGGGGAGGTCTGAAAGCAGGCGTTCCTCAGCGTAAACTTCAATGTAGAGGGTACCATCCTCGAAGCGTTTAATATCATCGATGCGTGCATTTTTAATGAGGACATTTCCATCTTGAACAATATCCCAATCAAGCTTACTTCCTTTGCGCCCTCTTTCGTAGGATATGGCAAGCTGATGATTTTCAGATTTCCACAGACCATAGATACTGTCTTTATAAACATTATGATCAAAGAAAATCATATAGACGATGAAAATCGGTATCATGAGTAAGAAACATATCATAAACACATTGACTAGACGGTATGTAAATTTATCCAAGCGTGCTCGCCATCCCCTTTTGCGTTTTTGTTTTTTTCGATATGCTTTTTGTGAATGATACTTTCGGTTGAGTTTCTTTCGGTCAGCGTATTTTCTTTTTGATTGGTGTCTCACTTAGTTTTTCTCTCCTCTTTTGCCGAGCCTCTGTAATGATAAGAACTGAGCAAATCCCCATAAGTATCAAATAGAGGGCTTCAAAAACCTCATCTATAGTTGTTTTCCGTTCACCATAAGGGCTGGTAGAACCATCTTTCCAAGTAATAGTCTTGTTTCCAGAATTGATACGCTTGTAGGACTCACCGTCATAGGTAAGATAATTGTTTTTGCGAAGATAGAAATCCATATAGCTGAAGCCGTCCTTGGTGGGTAGGTCTGTCAGGTAGCCTTCCACAGTGTAGAGCTCTATGTGAAGAGTTCCGTCATTAAGCCGTTTGACCGGGCGAGTTCTAGCAGCATAGATAATATACTTCCCATCCTGTACGACTTGCCAGTCGATATTTCCTCGTTTCCGAATATGCTTATAGGAAATCGCTAACTTATGATGATCAGACTGCCAGAGACCATATATGTTATCTTCATTGACTGTATAATGATCATAATAATAAAAACCACCATACAGCAGTGCCAGTAGCACTAAAATAATCAATTCAGCTGTTGGCTCTAGTGGTATTATCTTTCTCCAATTAGAGCGCCACCTTTTAGGTTCTTCGATACTTTGGCAGTCGCTATTTATATTTTCCTCTCCTTTAGGGAGGTTGATTAATTTTTTCTTTGTCATGCCTAATCCTTTCATCAACCATTGTAACAAATTCGTCTTCCAAGCAAAAGCTAGCCTGATTTGTGATATAATTGGGAGTGATTGTAGGCAAGAAAATCTTATTTCTTGCCAGACTTGTAAAAATAAAACAGAGGATTTTAAGATGAAACTGACACTCCATGAAATTGCCAAGGTTGTTGGCGCTAAAAATGATGTCACAGCCTATGAAGATGTTGCCATTAACCAGATTGAGTTTGATAGCCGTAAGATTACAGCGGGCGACCTCTTTTTACCACTAAAAGGTGCGCGTGATGGGCATGATTTTATCCAAACAGCCTTTGACAATGGTGCTCTAGCGACATTCACAGAAAAAGAATTACCAGCTAATCAAGTCCACATCCTAGTTGATGACGCTCTTGAAGCTTTCCAAAAGCTAGCTGCCTACTATCTTGAAAAGACTGAGGTTGATGTTATTGCTGTGACTGGTTCTAATGGTAAGACAACAACCAAGGACATGATTCATGATATCTTGGCAACAACCTATCGTACTTACAAAACCCAAGGCAATTACAACAACGAGATTGGTCTTCCTTATACCGCCCTTCACATGCCTGATGATACAGAGAAAATCGTCCTTGAGATGGGACAAGACCACATGGGAGACATTCACCTCTTGTCAACCTTAGCTAAGCCAAAAACAGCCGTTGTTACCTTAATCGGAGAGGCTCATTTGGAATTCTTTGGTAGCCGTGACAAGATTGCCCAAGGTAAAATGCAAATGCAAGACGGTATGCATGATGGTAGCCTCTTACTTGTGCCAAGTGATCCTATCGTAGATCCTTTCTTGCCAAGCAATCTTGAAGTGGTACGCTTTGGGGATGGTGCAGAGCTTACAGTCTCTGAGTTGACAGAATTCAAGGACCATCTCACCTTTTCAACAAACTTCCTAGACGGACAAGTTACCTTGCCAGTCACAGGAAAATACAATGCTACAAATGCCATGGTTGCTGCCTATGTGGCTAAACATTTGGGTGTAACTGAGGAAAATATCCTCACAGCTCTTGCTAACTTGCAGCTTACAAAGAACCGTACCGAATGGAAAAAAGCAGCCAACGGTGCCGATATCCTTTCAGATGTCTACAATGCCAATCCAACAGCCATGAAGCTCATTTTGGAGACCTTCTCAGCTATTCCTAAGAATGAAGGAGGCAAGAAAATCGCTATCCTAGCTGATATGAAAGAACTCGGTGAACAGTCTGTTCAACTTCACACACAGCTGATTCTCAGCCTGACACCAGATGCTATTGATACGGTGATTTTCTACGGTGAAGACATTGCAGAATTGTCACAACTTGCTAGTCAAATGTTTCCACTTGGTCATGTTTATTATTTCAAGAAAACAGCTGACGAAGACCAATTTGATGCTATGGTTAAGCAAATCAAAGAAAGCCTAGGCGAGCACGATCAAATCTTGCTCAAGGGCTCTAACTCTATGAATCTAGCCAAGGTCGTGGAAGAACTCCAAGCCAAGGATTAAGTTTTCTAACCTGCTCTCCAAGCAGGTTTTTGCTTTATCCTGAAATTTGATATAATAGCAGGCATAGTAATTTCAGCAGGAGAAGAGAATGAAGGATTTTTTGACAACCACCCAAACTCATCCACCCCAGATACCTTTGCCCTATTATTTGCTTATGCTTTTGTCAATGGTACTTCTGAGTTACTTGAGTTGGCGTTGGTATAAGAATAAGATATGGCGTTGGACCTTTCTCACTATCCAAGCCATTCAACTCTTTGCCCTCTATACTTGGTACCTCTGGCAGGGCTTTCCTCTTTATATTAGTTTGCCCCTTTACCATTGCCGCATGGCCATGTTTGCTGTTCTCCTCTTGAAAGATAGTAGGATAAAGAGCTATTTTGCTATTATGGGAGTTGTCGGGACTTACTGTGCATTGATTTATCCAGTATTTGATCCCTATGAGTTTCCTCATATCACAGGCTTTTCTTTCCTAATTGGCCACTATGCTCTACTGGTCAATAGCCTGAATGTAATTTTTAATAGTTATAAAACTCATCCCATCAGCCAGCGGCTGATTGTCGTGGCTACCCTGCTACTGAATCTAGTTTTGGTAATAGTTAATCAGACTATCGGTGGAAACTATGGCATGCTTAAACACACGCCATTTATTATGGGAACTCCCTTATTTGTCAAATACCTTGCCGTTTCAGGGGCTCTGATTGTTCTCATGATAATCATGAAAAAAGGTCTGGAGCATTTTGAAGAGAAATATTAAATAAATGAAGAAACACGCTATCAGAAAGTTGATAGCGTGTTTTTTCATTTTATTTGTTTTATTCTAACACAAAACGCTTTCAGAATTGCTTTCACACTGTAATTTGGATATAATAAAGGAGCTGTGCCTGCGAGATTATCGCAAGCCTCGACAACAAATGTAGCTCTAAAAAGAGAGAAATTTTCTGAAAGAAGTGCTACAACTATCTTACTTTTCAATCTGGTAAAAAACTATGACTGTCGTAGCTCTGGAACACGGAAATATTGAGATTCCCAGGGAAGCTATTGACGTTCGATACCGCTAAGGAAAAGTATCAAAAAGATTATTTTTAAAGAAGAAAGAAAACTATGAGTATCCAAGACGAAATCAAAAAACGCCGTACTTTTGCCATCATCTCTCACCCCGATGCTGGTAAAACAACAATCACTGAACAACTGCTTTACTTTGGGGGTGAAATCCGTGAAGCTGGTACCGTAAAAGGTAAGAAAACCGGAAACTTTGCTAAATCAGACTGGATGGATATCGAGAAACAACGTGGTATCTCAGTAACTTCATCTGTGATGCAGTTTGACTATGCCGGCAAACGTGTCAATATCCTTGATACCCCAGGGCACGAGGACTTCTCAGAAGATACTTACCGTACTCTTATGGCGGTCGACGCTGCCGTCATGGTCGTTGACTCAGCCAAAGGTATCGAGGCCCAAACCAAAAAACTTTTCGAAGTTGTCAAACACCGTGGTATTCCTGTCTTCACCTTCATGAACAAATTGGACCGTGATGGACGTGAGCCACTTGACCTCTTGGAAGAGTTGGAAGAAGTGCTTGGTATTGCCAGCTACCCAATGAACTGGCCTATCGGTATGGGTAAAGCCTTCGAAGGACTTTATGACCTTTATAACGAACGCTTGGAGCTTTACAAGGGTGACGAGCGCTTTGCCAAGATTGAAGATGGTGATACTCTTTTTGCCAACAACCCATTCTATGAGCAAGCTAAAGAAGATATCGAACTCTTGACAGAAGCGGGTAATGAATTCTCTGAAGAAGCTATTTTAGCTGGTGAATTGACGCCGGTCTTCTTCGGTTCTGCCCTTACAAACTTTGGAGTTCAAACCTTCCTCGATACCTTCCTCAAATTTGCACCAGAACCACATGGCCACAAGACAGTAGATGGCGATGAGATTGACCCTCTTAACAAGGATTTCTCTGGTTTTGTTTTCAAAATCCAAGCCAACATGGACCCACGTCACCGTGACCGTATTGCTTTTGTTCGTATCGTTTCTGGTGAATTCGAGCGTGGTATGAGTGTTAACCTAACGCGTACAGGTAAAGGAGCTAAGCTCTCTAACGTTACTCAGTTTATGGCCGAGTCTCGTGAAAATGTTGAAAATGCCGTGGCAGGAGACATTATCGGGGTTTACGATACAGGAACTTATCAGGTTGGTGATACCCTTACTGTAGGTAAAAACAAATTTGAATTTGAGCCACTACCAACCTTTACGCCAGAGTTGTTCATGAAAGTTTCTGCTAAAAACGTTATGAAACAGAAGTCCTTCCACAAAGGAATTGAACAATTGGTGCAAGAAGGAGCCATCCAGCTCTATACTAACTACCAAACAGGCGAATACATGCTTGGTGCCGTTGGTCAACTTCAGTTTGAAGTCTTCAAGCACCGTATGGAAAATGAATACAATGCTGAAGTCGTCATGACACCAATGGGTAAAAAGACTGTGCGTTGGATCCAACCTGAGGACCTTGACGAACGCATGTCATCAAGCCGAAATATCTTGGCTAAAGACCGCTTTGACCAACCAGTCTTCCTCTTTGAAAATGACTTTGCCCTTCGTTGGTTTGCGGATAAATATCCAGATGTGACATTGGAAGAGAAGATGTAATGCGGCACAAAAGATGACGATTTTAAATCGTTCATCTTTTGACGCTAGCCCCTATCTTGTAGCTAGCTAGCCGTCTCACTAACTACGTCAGACGAATAATATCGATTCGTCTGACTTTGTGTCGTAACATCTTAGTACTGATACTTACGCTAGGTCCTATTAGAGCGTGGCTAAGTCCCTTACTAACTCGAAAACGGAAAATTATCGTTTCCGTTTTCTCATGTCGTAATACTATGTATAGTTTAAGTAAATCGTTCATCTTTTGACGCTAGCCCCTATCTTGTGGCTAGCTAGCCGTCTCACTAACTACGTCACGTCTCTAAAACAACACAAAAAAATATAGGACTATCTAATCAGATAGTCCTATATTTTTTATAAACCTAATAGTTTTCAAGTATACCTATGATTAATTACTTTAGATAATTACGATTATGATAAATCAAGCCAGCTTCTAAAAGTATACAAATTGTTGATAGCCAGAAACTTGTTGTAATTCCAAATTTTTCAGTAATAGAACTCATCAGAAAGACGAAAACTGAAAAAGCAAGGGTTGAAATGACTTCAAATACAGAATAAACATGTACTAACTGATTTTCATCGACAGTTTCCTGAAGAAAGACACTTTCAGGTACTTCTTTTAACTGAGAAAAGAAGCCGATTAAACTTGAGAAAATTAAAAATGTTTGTGTGTTTGAGAAAAAGAGGATACTGGCTGTGATGGTCGCCATTGCTAAGAGTGAAAAGAGAATACTTTTCCACTTATGCGCTAAAAAATTTTCGGATAGTTTGTAGACAATTATTCCACCTAAAATGATACCAAGGGAATAGGCTGTATTTGAGTAGCCCCAGTAACTTTCAGTTTGTTTTAACACCTCGGTTACAAAAACAAGGATTACAGACGATACCCAGATTGTATTTGAGAAGTCCTCTAATAAATTTGCTTGAACAAATAACTTTAATTTAGGATTTTTTGCAACCAACTTCCATCCTTTTACTAGAGTATCAAGATTTGTCTCCGCTTCTAACTGCTCTATTTTGGCCTGAGGAAGAAAGAGCATCACAAAAGTGGAAAGGAGATAAAGGAGTAAGACTATCAACAGTGTAGGAAAAAGACCAAGCGAAGTATATAAGAGACCGCCCAGTCCCCAACCAATCAATTGTACTCCCTCACCACTCATTGATAAGGCAGCATTTGCCTTTCCCAAATTTGTGGCATATCTAGGAATCATGGCATAAGATACGGGCGACGCAAAGCCATCTAAGATAGAAATAGCGACAACAAAGATATACATTCCTAAGGCTGGAACAAATTGAGCCTTAATGAGCATTACAAGGAGTATTGCTAATAAAAAAGTCTTTCCACATTGAGTGAATGAAAGCACTCTATTTAAGGCTAGTTTTTTAGTTACTAATGGCACCAGAAGGCTTGCCACGAAAGCTGACAATCCGATTAGAATCGGAACCATTGAGGTTGCAATAACGGATTTTGTAATGACGTAGATATTTGCAATGAGAGATACCCTGAGAAAAATGTCAGCTAAGTTAGCAAATAACTGAGAGATAAGTAATTTCAGAAAGGATTTAGACATATCGTTTCTCCATATTAGTTATCAAATCTGGAAATGAAATTGGATTCACATATTTTTTAAACAAAATAATTTTACAAGAATAATAATCTTATTTAATAATTTCCCATATATGCTTGCTAACTATTTTTATCTATCAATTTTTTCAAATGCGCTTCATAAGTCTTTACAATATTCTTGCTCCCTGCCAATTTCATGGCATCAATACATTTCTTCATTTCGATAATAGACTGATTGCTTCCTTCTTTTTTATATTGATAATAATTTTGTGCATATTGAAAAACCAATCGTTCATAAATTTCAGTCTCGATAAAAAAGCATTGGTTTAATTGTTTTTCGAAATACAGTGCATCAATGAGCTCTCCTCTTTCTATACATGTAATATAAACATTTAATAACATGGTTGATATCATGCGTCGATTATTAGGAATCTCTTTGTAAAAATCAGACCTTCTAGACATCTCCTTTGCCAAAACCATAAGAGTCTCATGGTTCAACACATCTAAGGTATTTGCAAAAATCAATAATTCATAATAACCCCAGTACTCAACACTAAATAGATAATCGGTTAAATCGGTTAGGTCCTGCTGTGTATAATAGCTTTCTCCCGATAAATCCTGCAAGCGAATTTTTAATAAAATAGTATTAATGTGATGAAACTTTTCTCGTTTAGGTTCTGATTTTAGTTGGGAATTAAGTAGTTTCTTTAATCCATTAATATCATGAGTCGATACAAAAAGCTGAATCTTTGCTAATAGTTCATTCAGTTCATCACGATGAAAATCATGGACAGCATACATGAATTCGTCAATAGGCATGTTAATCTCGTCCAATATCAACATAAACTTTGTAATGGTTAAGTCTGTCTGTCCCTTTTCAAAACGAGACAGTTGAGATGTAGAGATACCAGCTTTTGCGACATCTTTTAATCGTATCCCTCTTGATTCACGAAATTTTTTAAAAATTTCTCCAAATTTTTGCATGGGAAACCTCCAGTTTGCATATATGGGAACATATATTTTTTTTGTATCTTAACATAAAATACAGTAAAACAAAAGTGAGGTTATTACTGTGAATAAGCAATAATTGCTATTTTTTATAAAAACAAGAAAAACCATAGGACTGCCACTTAAGACTGTCCTATGGTTTCTTTTATTTTTCTGTATTTAGTAACCTGCCTAGGAATCGTTGTAGGGCGAAGAAAACGATGAGGCTGGCTAATGTTTCTCCAAGGAAGGATGAGCTATTGACAATAAATGAATAGAGATAAGGGTTTTGTCCTTTAGGGGCATAGCTTCCCCAAAAGATGACACCGGCTATAAAGTGAATGAGGTAACGAGCAAAGCTACCAAGCAGAATCCCCTCAGTAATCACCATCAGAGACTTGACTTTATTGCCTTGTTTAATGGCTTTATCAAGGGTTGGTTTAACCACGCCACTGATACCAATCAGACTAAAGGCGACAAAATATTCCAGAAAACCTTGTGTTAAGGTTAGCCAACCACCGGCTGCCTGTCCTGTCACCACTTGAAGTAGCCCCCAGATAAGACCGCCCATAGCACCAGCCTTTAAGCCCCAGCGAAAACTGAGGAGAAAGATAGGTACCATCTTAAAGGAAAGGGAAATCCAAGGGCCTAGTGACATGGGCTGGGTAACTAGGTCCAGGATATAAGCAATGGTTGCAAAAAGGGCAACCTCAATCATTGGCCGAATATTTGTTTTCGACATAAAAAAACCTCCTATACCAATCGTCTTGATTGGCTGTTTTTTGCCACATCAAAACGACGTCATAGAAGTTCCTCTATTCAATCTATTTTGAGACACATCCCTACGCAGGTCCTAACCTGATCAGGTGGTAAGAGTTTAGGCAAGTCTTGAAGAAAAAATCAAGCTAGCCATTCTCAGCAATTGCTCCTCTTGTGACTCTTTAATTGTACTACTAGAAACCCATTTCTGCAAGTGTCTGAAATCCTAAAATTGTGGTATAGTAAAAGCAAGGAATATCTTTACAATAAAAAAGGAGAAATAGCTATGGGACTTTTTTCAGGACTGCTTGGTAACGCATCTAAAAAAGATAATGATAAAGTTGAGCGCCAATTGGAGGGCATCTTAATTCCAGGTGAACAGGTGGAGTTAGCCTATGTCCTTATTCGTGACTTGATTGTCTTTACAGAGAAGCGCTTGATTTTAGTCGATAAGCAAGGTGTTACCGGGAAGAAGACTTCCTACAAGTCTATCCCTTATCACTCGATTTCTCGTTTTACTGTAGAAAGTTCAGGGCACTTTGATCTAGATGCTGAACTTAAGATTTGGATTTCATCAGCATTGGAGCCCGCAGAGGTCCTTCAATTTAAGAGTGATAATAATGTCTTTGAAATCCAACAAGCTTTGGCAGCAGCAGTGCTAAAGTAATGAGGAAGAAAAATGTTTATTGAAAAAGAACTGGGTTATAAGCGTCACTGGATTAATATTGACTCAGATATTATTTCTGAGCAATCCTACCTTTATACCAAGTATGATATTGACCAGGAAACCATAGAGTATGCCTTGGATAAAAATGAACGAGCCCACATGGACTACAACCGTGAGAATGGAACAATTACCTTTATCTATAATGTTCTGGCTCTTGAGAAGGACAAGGAATATTATGAAACCATTCCTCTGACCTTTATTGTACAAGATACGCGTTTGGTGACCATTAGTAATGAGGATAATGCTTATGTGATCAGCAAAATGGAAGACTATGTGGATAACCATGAGGATTTATCCATTTATAAATTGCTCTTTGCAGGGCTTGAGATGATTTCAAATGCTTACTATCCTGTCATTGAACGTTTGGATCAGCAAAAAGATGAGGTTAGTCGACGTCTAAGGCAGACTACGACAAGTAAGAATCTTTACGACCTTTCAGATTTGGAAACAGGCATGGTCTATTTGGTAGCTGCTGCTACACAAAACCGTCTTCTTTTGGAGCACATCAAGGGGCACGCCATTTATCGTCGTCTCAACGAGGTCGAAAAAGAACAGTTTGATGATGCTATGATTGAAGCTAGACAGTTAGTAGCCATGACGGACCTCATTTCTAAGGTCTTACAGCAATTATCAGGTTCTTATAATAATATCCTAAATAATAATCTGAACAACAACTTGAGTAATCTGACCATTATTGAGGTACTCTTGGGAGTACTTGCCGTCATTACCGGTTTCTTTGGGATGAATGTTCCTTTACCGTTTATGACTGTCAGTCCAGCCTGGATCTTCATCATTATCGGTAGTGTGATTCTTTGTTTGGTCTTGGCCCGCTACCTACGTTGGTTGGTCCATAAATAATAATTAGTGAGTGAAACCGTCTTCTCAAATTGGAGGCGGTTTTAAAACGTTATTTTCTGTCTTTTTATTTCTAAATATGATAGACTAGATGAGTTGTTAAAATAAACGACTATTAAATACAGGTAGTTAATCTACTACACAACCAAGTCTCATAAGGTGGCTTCGCACCGCCTTCAAATAGAAAGAAGAATACTTTGAAATTTACAGATTTAAACCTATCAGAAGACATCCAATCAGCTGTTGTAGCTGCCGGTTTTGAAAAACCATCACCTATCCAAGAGTTGACAATTCCACTCGCTCTTGAAGGTAAGGATGTTATCGGTCAGGCCCAAACTGGTACTGGTAAAACAGCTGCCTTTGGTTTGCCTACCCTAGATAAAATTCGTACAGAAGAAAATACAATCCAAGCCCTTGTTATTGCCCCAACACGTGAGTTGGCAGTGCAATCTCAAGAAGAGCTTTTCCGTTTTGGTCGTGACAAAGGCGTTAAAGTTCGCTCAGTTTACGGTGGTTCTAGCATTGAAAAACAAATCAAGGCCCTCCGTTCAGGTGCCCACATCGTTGTAGGGACACCAGGTCGTCTCCTTGACCTTATCAAACGTAAGGCTCTTAAACTCAATAACATTGAGACTTTGATTTTGGATGAAGCGGATGAAATGCTTAACATGGGCTTCCTTGAAGATATTGAAGCTATCATTAGCCGAGTACCAGAAGAACGTCAAACTCTCCTTTTCTCAGCAACTATGCCTGATGCTATCAAACGTATTGGTGTGCAGTTCATGAAAGATCCTGAGCATGTGACAATCAAGGCTAAAGAATTGACCAATGTTAACGTTGACCAATACTTTATCCGAGTGAAGGAACAAGAGAAGTTTGATACCATGACTCGACTTATGGACGTTGACCAACCAGAATTGTCAATCGTCTTTGGTCGTACCAAACGTCGTGTGGACGAGTTGACACGTGGTTTGAAACTTCGTGGTTTCCGTGCAGAAGGTATCCACGGTGACCTTGATCAAAACAAACGTCTTCGTGTTATCCGTGACTTCAAGAACGACCAAATCGATATTTTGGTTGCGACAGACGTTGCTGCGCGTGGTCTTGACATTTCAGGTGTCACTCACGTCTACAACTACGATATTCCACAAGATCCAGAAAGCTACGTTCACCGTATTGGACGTACAGGACGTGCAGGCCAATCAGGTCAATCTATTACTTTCGTAGCACCAAATGAAATGGGTTACTTGGGAATTATCGAAAACTTGACTAAGAAACGCATGAAAGGTCTTAAGCCCCCAACAGCTCAAGAAGCCTTCCAAGCTAAGAAGAAAGTTGCCCTTAAGAAGATCGAACGCGACTTTGCGGATGAAGCTATCCGTTCTAACTTTGACAAGTTTAAGGGTGATGCGGTTAAATTGGCTCAAGAATTCACTCCTGAAGAATTGGCACTTTACATCTTGAGCTTGACCGTTCAAGACCCAGAGACAATGCCAGAAGTGGAAATTGCACGTGAAAAACCATTGCCATTCAAACCATCAGGTGGTGGCTTTGGTGGTAAAGGCGGCAAAGGTGGCCGTGGCAACCGTGGTCGCGATAACAACCGTCGTGGTGGATACCGTGGCGACCGGAACCGCGATGACCGAGACGGTGGCCGTCGTGACTTCAAACGCAAGTCTAAGAAGAATAGCCGTGACTTCGAAAATCGTGGCAACAAACGCCCACACCGTACCTCAAGCGAAAAGAAAAACGGCTTTGTTATCCGTAACAAGGGTGATAAATAAACAATGAAAACGCTCTATGAAAATAGAGCGTTTTCCTATATCAAAAAACACACGGTTATTTTTCCGTGTGTTCTTTGATATAGGCCAGTTTTTTCACTCGGCTTTTTTTCTTAAAGAGTGCTTCTGCGCTCATGGCTTCTGGTTTGCTGGCGAAGGCTTCTGAGTAGAGGAGTTTAACTGGTAGGCGGGCTCTGGTGTACTTGGCGCCTTTGCCTGCGTTATGGGTTTTGAGGCGGCGTTCGACGTTTGTGGTATAGCCTGTATAGAGGGTGCCATCGGCACACTCAACCACATACATGTAGGCCTTGCTATCCTTTGCTGTCATCGTTTAGGACTCACCCTCAGTCTTATTTCCAAAGTAAATCTCAAAGATTTCATCGGTATAGTCACCATTTTCCTTATGCACAAAGAGAGGTGGAAGGATTTTCAAGCCATCTGTCGAGCCGTCTTTAATGGCTTCAATCAGGAGCATATTTGCTTCGCGTCCCATCTTAGGATAGATAAACTGGATGCGTTTAGGTGCGAGATTATACTGGCGCATGGTGTCGATGATATCCAAAAAGCGGTCAGGACGATGCACCATGGCAATACGTCCGTTAGATTTGAGGGCATGACGAGCGACCTGGCAAATTTCCTCTAGATTGGTTGTGATTTCGTGACGGGCCAAGAGGTAGTGCTCGGACAGATTCTTCTTGGACGTTTCTGTCGCCTTAAAGTAGGGTGGGTTACAGAGAATAAGGTCCACCTGAGATCGTGGAGCATGGTCAAGCAAATTTTTCAGGTCGTCATTAACAACGGTCACCTGGTCCTCTAGTTGGTTAAGAGTGACGGAACGTTTGGCCATGTCAGCCAGGCGTTCTTGTAGCTCAACCAAGGTAATTGGTGCCTCAGTTCGTGTACTAGCAAAGAGGCCAACGGCACCATTTCCTGAACAGAGGTCGACGATTAACCCCTTCTTGGGAATTTTTGGAAATCGAGAGAGGAGGACACTGTCGATAGAATAGCTGAAGACCTCCTTGTTTTGTATGATTTTTACATCTGTGGAGAAGAGTTGGTCAATGCGTTCTCCATCTTTTAAAATTGGATTTGTCATAGCTTTTATTGTAACAAAAAACAGCTCCCAAAGGAACTGTTGTGAGTGATTACTCTAGGACACCAAAGGTGTAGCCTTGGTCTTTGAAGTATTCGATGATTCGTGGAAGGGTCTGAACTGTGAGCTCCTTACCAGCAGTGTCGTGCATAAGGACAACCTTAACATGACTCTCAGGGAAATATTTTTGTGAACCATCCAAGTAGGCCATCATGGTTTCAGATGTTGTTGGGCGAACAGAGGCTGGTTCTGCATCACCACAAAGCATATTCCAGTCAATCCACTGGACACCTTCCTTGGCGAGAGCTTGGTCAGTACTTTCTAGACCTTGCCATGACATATGACCACCAGGATAACGGAAAATTCTTGTCTTGAAGTCTTTACCTAGGATGGCTTGGAAATTAGCCATGGTTTGGTTAACCTCAGAAACAATCTGACTTTGATTAGGAACACGTCCTGGATAAAGGAGATTAAAGTTATGGCTGAGGCTATGGTTGGCAATCGCGTGTCCTTCTGTAATTTGGCGTTTGAGGATGTCCGCATTTTCTTGTGTAATGGTGTAACCAATGTGGAAGAATGTAGCATGAACACCATATTCTTTCAAAATACTCATGACTTGTGGGGTCAGTGTTGGATCAATCCCGTCGTCAAACGTTAAAAAGACTACCTTGTCGTCGATATCTTGAGACTTGCCTCGAATAGTATTATTCACAGCAGTAACATCGTAAGCATAGTCAGAAGCTGCGATGCTGTGGTTACTACCTTTTTTAAGTTGTGTCTTATCATCTTCTTTAGCTTTTTCTGAAGATGAGCTTGTGCTACTAGCGACTTGCTCAGTCTTTTCAGTCTTGGCTACTTGTTCAGATTTCGTGTTATGGCGTTGGAATAGGACAAAGCCTAGGATAGCCAGAACAGCCAAGTTTGCAATAATGAGGCAAAGATTAAGTGCCTTTCGATTTTTCCCTATAATCTCAATACTTTTTTTCATAGTTACATTATAGCTCAAACTATTAGAAAGTGCCACACCATTTTCAATACTTTTACAAAGAAATTCGATGAAAAAAGATCTCCTTTTTTTGGTATAATAGTAAAAAACTTGTAGAAAAAGAGGTAAAAACGTGTTTTACGCTTATTTACGTGGGCTTGTTGTC
>ERZ772999.825-NODE-825-length-18909-cov-5.969662_pt1 | contig 18909 bp, 19 predicted proteins | sample MGYA00511467_ERZ772999 | MGnify/ENA primary metagenome ERZ772999 (study PRJEB29015, sample SAMEA2738064) | human oral metagenome | biome: human oral; feature: human-associated habitat; material: saliva | place: China | collected 2218 ... | reverse complement strand
ACACTTTAGGAAACTCGCTACGCCGTGTTCTACTCTCAAGCATCAAAGGTGCTGCCATCACTTCTTTCAGCATTGAAGGCACCACTCATGAATTTACTGCTATCGAGGGTGTGCGTGAAGATGTCATTGACATCATGCTAAATCTTAAGAATATTCGCTTCAAGTGTCACACTGACGCTCCAGTAGAACTTACTCTTGAGATTAAAGGCAGCGATCAAACTGAAAAAGATGGTGATGCACGTGTTGTTGCTGGTGATATTAAACTCACTGGCGATGTCGAAATCGCAAACCCTAACCAGGTTATCTGCCACATCGACGATCCAAACTACACTCTTAAGATGCATTTCATCGTTGAATCAGGACGTGGTTACCTTCCAATCGAAGCTGCTAGTGAAGAACGTATTCACAGCGACATGATCGCACTTGATGCTGTCTTCACCCCAGTTTTGCGTGTTCGTTTCGATGTAGACAAAACTCGTGTTGGCCAAGATACCAACTTGGATCAATTAACTCTTACTATCGAGACCGATGGCACCATTACCCCAAGAGAAGCCTTCGAGGAAGCTGCCGCTATCCTCCTCAACCAATATAAAGCTTTTGCCGGAAGCACTGTTGTTGAATCAGCACCTGCTCCAGGTTCAAAAGAAGAAGCGGAAGATGCAGGTCTTATGCTCCCAATTGAAGAGCTTGGCCTCTCCGCCCGTACCGCCAACGCACTTGTTAATAACGAAATTCGTACCATCCGCGATCTCGTTGTCCTTTCAGACACCGACCTCAAAGAACTTAAAGGTTTCGGACAAAAGGCGCTTGACGAAGTTAAACAAAAGTTAACGGAGTTAAATATTTAAATGCACCGCCACGGATACAAAGGTCGTAAATTCGGCCGTGAAACCGACCAGAGAAGGGCTCTACTACGTGGGCTGATGTGTTCTCTGATCAAATATCAAGCAATTACCGTTACGCTTGCCCGCGCTAAAGAAATGCGTCGTGGTACCGAAAAATTAGTTACAATCGCTAAGAAAGGTGGCCTCGCAAATCGTCGCCTCCTCATCTCCCGCCTCGATAACCTCGAAGCTGCAGATCTCTTAATGGATGTAATCGCACCACAAATCAAGCGTAATTCAGGTTATCTAAGAATCGAACGCACTGGCTTCAGAAAAGGTGATCACGCCGAAATGGCAACCATCTCCTTTGTTGATGCCATCAATCTCGACCTCAAAAAGGAGGCTAAGTAATGAAAACTTTTAGCCAAAAAACCGCAGAAATCAAACGCGAATGGTTTGTTATTGACGCCAGCACTCTTCCACTTGGAAAATTAGCAGTCGTCATCGCCGACAAACTTATGGGTAAATCAAAAGTTACCTACACTCCACATGTTGATAATGGTGACTACGTCATTGTTATTAATGCCAAGAACATTCAAGTTACTGGTAACAAGATGGTTGATAAAAAATACTATCGCCACAGTGGATTCCCAGGTGGATTAAGAGAATTAAGACTTGAAGAAGTTATCGAAAAAGATCCTTCTTACGCTCTTAAAGAAGCTGTCAAGGGCATGATGCCAAAAAATAAGCTTGCAGCAGATCGTTTAGCTCGTCTCCGCGTCTTTAATGGCGCTGAACATGCTCACGCTGCTCAGAATCCAAAGGAGATCAAATAATGGCTACTACCAAATATTCCTACGGTCTTGGTCGTCGCAAAGCTGCAACCGCCCGTGCTCGTCTATTCAAGGGTAAAGGTGAAATCACCATCAACAACAAAGTTGCTCTTGACTATCTTTCAGGCAACAAATCGCTTCTTGCCGAGGTTACTGATCCACTAGCTCTTGCTGGTAAGCAAAAAGAGTTTGACATCACTATCCTCGTATCAGGTGGTGGTCTTGCTGGTCAGGTTGATGCTATTAAACTAGCTATCTCTAAAGCTCTTACCCTAGAGTTTCCTGACCTACGTCCAGTTCTTAAGAAAGCTGGCCTCATCAAGCGTGATCCTCGTGAGAAAGAACGTAAAAAATACGGTCTTCGCTCTGCAAGAAAGCGCGAACAATTCTCCAAGCGTTAATTATTTACGCAAATTGGACAAAGAGTACCCCATTTGGGGTATTTTTTGTCTAGTGATATAATAAACTTATGTTAAAAGATCTACTAAAAGCTTTTACTTCAATTAAGGAACTAAAAAATTTCATCCTGAAATATGAACACCTCATTGCCTACTTATTTTTCGGTGTACTTACAACCTTAATAAACCTAATTTCTTTCTGGGCCCTCTCAAGATTCACAGCAGTCGAAACCATTCCGGCCACCATTATCGCTTGGATCATTGCTGTTATTTTTGCTTTTGTCACAAACAAAATTTGGGTTTTTAAAAGTAAAAATAAGTCCAGAAAAGAAACCACAAAAGAGATAATCAACTTCCTAATTGCTAGAATTATTACCCTCTTTGTGGAAGTCTTTATCATGTGGCTCATGGTCGATCATTTTCATCATGATAAATTGATTTGGAAGTTACTTTGCAATGTTATTACCGTAGTTTTAAATTATCTATTTTCAAAATTATTTGTATTTAGGGCGTCACATCTACCAAAAATAAAGTAAAAAAATAAAGATAACCACAATACTTATAAAAAAACTCACCGTTATGGTGAGTTTTAATTACAATCTGGTGGAGTATAGGAGATTCAAACTCCTGACCTCTTCGCTGCCAGCGAAGCGCTCTAATCAGCTGAGCTAATACCCCAATAACCACATTATACCATAAAAAATGTAAACCACGAAATAATAAATCTAAAAAAGGGAGGATAGAATCCTCCCATTATTCACCAAGTATCACCGACCACTCATCATCGGTTGGCTCGTCCTTTGGCATCTCAAAGCCATAAGTCTTGGCATAAAAATATATTGCGCCGCGAAAGATATCCCGCAGGCCACTAATTTGGTTTGCAAATTCTGGCCACAATTCTTTCCCATCCTTTAAAAGTGGCATCAGGAAGAATTCCGTTTCATATATATTTTTTACTACCGACTCTCGTGAGAGATCGCATAAGGTCCACAGATTATTCACTCTATCATATGCCTTACATAAAAGAGCATACTTACTCTCCATTAGGCCGCTATAATAACGGCGTTTTGCCGATAGCTTAGATTCGCCATCACAACGACGATAGGTCATCAGCTCCACCGCATGCTTTACTTCGCTATTACATGGTAATTCCGTAATCGGCGTCATCGTATCCTCCGGCACATCATGTAAAATAATAGCAGCAATTAAAACATCGTCTGTAATCCCATTCGAAATAGCAAAAGTTGCCGCTTTAAGAGGGTGCAAGATATATGGATCTCCCGACCGTCTCATCTGCCCCGCATGTTTTGACCTTGCATAACCAAGCGCCGTCAATGTCTGCACATGCGTTCCAGTGCTCGCGAAGCCTCTTAAAAATGTACTGATTGTCTTTACAGTTTCATCCTCAGACAATAAAACCTTCTTCTCCATAACTAAACCTCCTTTTTTAAAGAACAATAAGTTAGGGGATATTCTAATATCATTTCTATAAAAAATCAAGCTTAAAAACTTTCGAGTCAAACATAAAAATCGTCCTGGTTATGTTTGCGATTAAAGCTTATGAGTTATATAATACCAAAGATAATACACGAGAAAAGCAAGCTAAAGCTTGATGTTTCTATTGAGTCTTAAGTACATTAAAAAGGAGGAATCTTATGTATTATTTTATAGATTTTAGCAACAGTGGCGAATTTAGTATCTACTTATTAACGCCTGAACAAGGCACCGACATCGTAGCCATGAATTCTGGTGACGCGATATTTATAAGTTACAGAGATACGTCAAATCAGGATGTATCTACAACCGAGTTTTCAGAAAAGGGGGTATCTGATATGACAGATAACGAAAAGCAAAAAGAGAATTACGATCCAAATAAAATCAAATTAGCTCCAGATGATGATTTCTGCGGCCTTCCACCTAAGCAATATCATGAGATGAAGAGAAAGGAAAAATCCAGAAAACGTCCAGACCTAATCTGGAGGCACTATTTCAATTTTAGAAAAATGGATCAATTCCCACGCTCCGGTTTCATAAATTATGGGTCTGCCAAGAAAATGCATCCAGATCAGGCTTTATGCCCAGAAACATTATCACAACATTCGTTTGGAGCAGTAGCTTTACTCCAACAAATTCGTGACAGGTATGGTAAAAAAATCGACAAGAGTATCCTTGATCGTGCCATACTTTTTATGCAGTATCACGATCTTGGTGAAACAGAGAACGGTGATATACCTGACAATCCACTTAGGGATCCTGATGCCGACAACAAGGAATACGCCTGCTTGAAGAGAAGGTTAAAATACTCAAAACGCAAGCTTCGTAAGCAGATTCTGAGGGATTTTAAAATCTACAATCAAGATCCTGATACGCTTTCAGTAGAGGATAGAATATTCCGTGATCTATGCAAGTTAGCAGACAAGCTTGATGCAATCCTGCGTGGTCTCATCTACGAATCATCCGGGTATTATGGCATCTTGCACAGTAAGTACAATCATCATGTATCTGAAGGAGAAGAGAAAATAGCTGAAATTATGGGTAGTGAAACCTTAGTGGACATTTTTGCCGCCAGTCTCGTTATACATCAACATAACTGCTACTATTACGACATATTCTACAAAATATTAAAAGCAGCAGTCATTGACGTACGTGGCGAATGGTTTGATCAATGGAAATCTAAAAAGGCTAGATTACTTGCCCTATAATACATACCTTCCTTTAGTCCCAGCTTTGCTGGGGCTTTTTTATTTCTAAACCGAATGCTATACTAATTAAAAATGGAGGTCATATGAGCAAGTTCGACGAGCAATATCTAGAGCTATGTCAAAAAATTCTCACCACTGGTGAACGCGTCACTACAAACCCGAAAGTTCTTGATCAAAAAACCAATCAAGATATCCAGTCTAATTTCCCGAATCACCTAGCTCAGACCATCAAACCCACAACCACTATTCGCCTACCTCACCAGATCTTACAATTTGACTTATCAGAAGAATTTCCCATCCTCACCACCAAATTTGTCGCCTTTAAAACCGCCGTCCTTGAAATGCTCTGGTTCTACCAAGCCCAAAGCAACGACGTGCGTTGGCTACAAGAACGCGGAGTTAAAATCTGGAACGAATGGGAAATCGATGCAGAAGGAAATTACCAAGGCAAACATTTTGGCAAAGAATTTGCCCACACCATCGGTACCGCCTATGGTTGGATCGTTAATCGCTATCAATTAACCCAAGGTCTAATTGAGACTATTAAGCATGACCCCACAAACCGTCGCATGATCATGTCTTTATGGCAAAATGAATGGATCAAAACCGCTGCCCTCCCTTCTTGTGTTTGGAATACTCAATGGAGCGTTTCAGATAACAACCAAAAACTCAATCTTATCGTTACGGTAAGATCAAACGACGTTCCCCTCGGAATGCCATTCAATGTCACCCAGTATGCCGTACTCTGTCATCTTATCGCCAAAGTGTGCAATCTAAAACCAGGCCTAATGACTTATGTAATTAATGATGCTCATATCTATGAAAATCAAATACCGGGCATCGAGGAGCAGTTGCGACGTCGGGATGAGAAAATCGAAAAAGACGGTGAACTCTTCAAAGCACCAGCTCTCTATATTAATCCAGATATTCACGACTTCTTCAAGTTTGACAATTCCAAAGAATTAAAAGACATTCAATTGATCGACTACAAACATCAAGGACGTATCGTCATGCCAGTCACAGAATAATTAATATTTTTCAAAGGAGCACACATGAGTTTCAGTATTATTGCAGCCATCGGCAAAAACCGTGAATTAGGCAAAAAGGGCGGTTTAGTTTTTAATATCCCTGGTGACCTAAGATTCTTCAAACAAACCACTATGGGTTACCCAGTTGTTATGGGACGAACTACCTTTCTTAGTCTCCCTAGACTCCTTCCCGGTCGAAAACATTATGTACTTTCACCAGATGAAGAGCCGACTTTCCCTGAAGAAGTCACAGTCCTACATGATCTAAACCAGTTCATCAAAGACCATCAAAATGACTCCCAGGAATTTTTTATCATTGGCGGTGGATCAATTTACCAACAATTCTTGCCTTACTGCGACAAGATTTATCTAACTGAAGTAGATGGTGAAGATGCTGAAGCTGACGTTTATTTTCCGGACTTTGATAAAACAAAATATACAGTCGAAAAACTTGGCCAGAACAGTGATATAATTGAAGATAAGGAAGGTATTCATGATCTAAATTATATCCATAACTTATACCAAAAACGTTCATAAATTTTTAAACAGGATATAGTTATGTCAAATTTTTCTCATAATACACAGGAAGATCCCATCTTTAATTTAATAAAGCAGGAAGAAGTTCGCCAAGCCGAAGGACTCGAATTAATCCCAAGCGAAAACTACGTTTCCGCTAATGTTTTAAAGGCAATGGGCTCCATTCTTACTAATAAATACTCAGAAGGATATCCCTCCTTCGAAGGATTAAGCTGGCAGGAAACACAAATTCAAGAACGTAAACCAGATGTCAATTTCCACTGGGACGAAGATCAAATCTCACAACAAATCCTTCCAAACTATCGCTATTATGGCGGACAAACTAATGTTGACCGCATTGAGCGTCTCGCCATTGAACGAGCCATGAAGCTTTTTCACGCCGATCACGCTAATGTTCAGCCCCATTCAGGAGCTAACGCTAATGAAGCTGTTTACTTTGCCTGGTGCCAGCCTGGTGATAAAATTCTTGCCATGAATCTTGGCCACGGTGGCCATCTCACTCATGGTTCTCCAGTCACCAGGTCTGCCAAAATCTACAATTTTATCTCTTATGGCACTACCGAAGATGGTGATCTTAATTACGAAGAAATTGAACATCTCGCCGAAACTGAACAACCAAAAATTATACTAGTTGGCTATTCCGCATTCATGAAAATTCCAGATTTCAAGCGTATCGCCGAAATCGGGCAAAAAGTTGGCGCCCTCCTCATGGCCGACATGGCTCACGTTGCAGGACTAATCGCCGGCGGCGTCCACCCCAACCCCCTTGATTACGGTTTTCATGTTATGACTACCACTACTCATAAAACTTTGCGTGGTCCTCGTGGTGGACTTATTCTCTCCAATGGTAATGTCGCCTCCCCTCTCAAAAAGCCCGAACATACTTTAGAAAATATTCCTATCCTTATTGATCGTGCCGTCTTCCCAGGCACCCAGGGCGGTCCACTAGAGCATATCATTGCCGCTAAGGCCGTTTCCTTCCTCGAAGCCTTACAGCCGAGCTTTAAAGAATACGCTAAACAAATCGTCCTCAATGCAAAAGCCTTAGCGAATAGTTTAAGCAAACACGGATTTACATTGCAAGGCGGCGGCACAGATAATCATTTAATTCTAATCAATGTCCAAAAAAGTTTTGGCATTGACGGAAAATTCTACGAACGCGCCCTCGATCTCGTTGGACTTACTCTAAACGCTAATGCCGTACCAGGCGATAAAGGTGGAGCTTTTCGTCCTTCTGGTGTCCGTCTAGGCACTCCAGCCATCACCACTCGCGGCATGAAGGAGTCCGAAATGCTACAAATTGCAGATTGGATGAAGCAGGTGATGGACCTTTGCCTCAAAGCTGGCTCTGAGGAAAATCTAGGAAGCCCAGAAATTAAGCAAGACCTAGAAAAAATCCACCAACAAGTAATCGCCTTATCTACAAAATTTAAAGTGCCAGGAATAACAGAATGAAAATCAAAAATTCCCCAGAATGACGATCAGAACCACAGTGAGACTAAACATTATTCCTACACAACATAAACCCATCATATTAAAACATTATTCAAGAAGGAGCCTATGAAACTCGAATTAAAGAATATTAAGAAAGTATTTGGCAAGAAAACTGCTTTAAATAATATTAGCTTCACCGCCAAAAGTGGCCATGCTTTCGGCCTTCTCGGGCGTAATGGTGCTGGTAAAACCACTACCATACGTATTCTCATGAATGTCTTTAAGGCCAGCGGTGGTGAAATTCTCCTCGATGGCAAACCTCTTGACTATAAAGCCGTTAGTTTTGGGTATCTTCCAGAAGAGCGTGGTTTGTATCCAAAAGAAAAAATTTTAGATCAACTAATTTATCTTGCCACCCTTAAGGGTATGAGTAAGAAAGATGCTATTACGTCCGTAAATTACTGGCTCGATTTCCTCAATATGTCTGAACATAAGAACAAACCACTTGACACCCTTTCAAAAGGAAATCAACAAAAGATCCAACTAATTTCAAGTATTGCCCACGACCCTGACATTGTTGTATTTGATGAACCCTTTTCTGGCCTCGACCCTGTTAACGCCAGGCTGCTCGAAAGTGTCGTCAAGGAGCAGATCAAGCAAAATAAAATCGTAATTTTTTCAAGTCATCAAATGAATTATATTGAGGAGTTCTGCGATGATATTCTAATTATGAAAAACGGCGAAATCATGATTTCGGGCAACATTAAACAAATAAAACAAAGCTATGAACGGAATAAGCTAAAAATTGAATCAAAAGATGTTCAAAAAATTAAAGCCGAATACGAAAACGAATGTCAACTTATTGATGATACTGACTTAATTTATAAAATGGTATCTGCTGATCAAAAACAAAAAATCATGCAAAAACTAATCAAAGAATACGATATTGATAGTATCGGCATTTTGGAACCAACTCTAAACGATATCTTTGTTGAGTATGCTGGTGACGAAAAAGAGATTGACGAAATTACAAATATAAAAGAGAAAAGATAGGATAATATGAAACAATTTTTAACAATCTTCAAGCATGAACTTACCCAATATTTTAAAAACAAAGTTTTTGTCATCACAACAGTCATCCTAGTCCTCGCAGTGTCTGGATTACTCTTTGCGCCTCGCGTGGGTGAAGTTATTAAAAAATCCCATAACACCGAAAATTCAGAAGTGAAGAAACCCGAAGTTCTTGTTGCATCCGACAATTCCGAAATTGACAAAATTCTTCCAAGTATTGCTGCAAGTTTTCCACATACTAATGTCAAAATTACAAACGATTCAAAAGAAGAAATAAAAAAGAAAATTAAAGATCAGTCTGTCGATTTTGCCTTCATTCTTTCCTCAGACCTCAAATCTTACATCTATTTAGCAAATATCTCAGTTTTGCAAGACCCAAACCTGCAAGTTATGGATAATCTTCTAAAAACCATCTACTCTAATTTCTATCTTAAAAAGCATGGACTATCTGACACTCAAATTGCTGAAGTTCAAAACCCTAATATCAACCATCAAATTGAAAATGTCAGCGAAAATGGTGCTAAAAATTTTTGGTACGCCTATGTTATGGTCTTTGTTCTTTATATGGTTATCATTATGTTCGGCCAAAAGGTTGCCATGAGTGTTGTGACTGAAAAAACTTCTCGCGCCATGGAAGTACTAATCACCAGCGCCAGTCCAGTCGCTCTAATGTTTGGTAAAATTCTAGCTTCCAGCGTTGCTGGTATTATACAAATCGCCGCAATATTTGGAGCCGCCTTTATTTCATACAATATCAACAAATCCTATTTTGAAAACAATGCCATCATAACCACACTCTTCAACTTCCCAGCTTCTCTTGTTGGTTATCTATTAGTCTTCTTCCTGCTCGGATTTCTCGTCTATTCCTTCCTCTTCGGCGCCATGGCCTCCACTGTCTCCAAAATTGAAGATCTCTCCTCTACTCTAATGCTCATTCAAATCATTTTCGTAATTGGCTTTATCGTATCCACCAATGCTATGACTAGCGGCGATATCAACTCAGTATTAATGAAGACGCTCTCGCTTTTCCCACTCACCTCACCGATGGCCATGTTCACCCGTATTGCCATGAGCGAAGTTCCAGGCATCGAAGTTTTACTTTCTATAATTTTCTTAATTCTCGCGACTATTCTAATTGGATTCATTGCCGCAAAAATCTATCGCGTCGGTGTTTTGATGTATGGCACTAAACCAACCATTGGAAAAATTATTAAAGCCATCCGCGAAAACTAGATTTTATAGTATACTAAAGATACGTGGGGCATTAGCTCAGCTGATAGAGCGCATCATTCGCATTGATGAGGTCAAGGGTTTGAATCCCTTATGCTCCACCATCTTTAAAGATTCCTCGACCCGTCATCCGGGTCTTTTTAATTTTTATCATCTCTGTTATACTCAACTCAGGCGGGGGTAGAACATTATAAGGAGGTGATAACTATGCGTCTTCGCATTGTAGCAAACGTAGCAGTGTCGCAAAAAAATCAAAGTAAATTAAAATACATCCTCAGTGGATATCACTGCAGATTCATTAATTTACAGGGCGCACCCAATGGCTATACTCTAATTGTTAAGTTTGACGGCGATCACGAAGCTGGACTCTCCATTATGGACATCATCGATCGTTTTCGTCACCAATATTTATTGGCAAATATTAGAGATCGTAACAAAACTGTTCCACTTTTTGAGGAGCCTGCTAATTATTAAAGATTCACCCTCATTTAAGCCTCTAAATTAGAGGCTTTTTTATATTTTTCAACATCTCGCGCTAGGCCACACTCTCCAAAAACTTGCCAACCCCAAAAATTACAGTATAATTTTCAGTAGTATAACTAACACCACACTAGACTAACTTCCATAAGGAATCAAACATGAAAACAATTCTCACCGGCATTCGCATTAACTCCGAAATTACCCTCGGAAATTTTCTAGGCGCCCTTCTTCCCATGGTTCGCCTTGCCAATAAATACTCTGAGACTCATCACGTTAACATCTTTATCCCTGACCTACATTCAATCATTAGTAGCATCGATGGAGACCTAAAACAAAACACTATTCGCGAGTTGAAGTATTATCTTGCAGCTGGCCTCAAAATTAATTCCAATATCCATATCTATCGTCAATCCTACATTCCTGCGCACTCTGAACTTTGCTGGATTCTCGATTGCTACACCTCAATGGGTGAAGCATTACGCATGACTCAGTACAAAGAAAAAAGTCAAAATAACGACAGTTCAACCAACGTTGGTATCTTCAATTATCCAATTCTCATGGCCGCCGATATTCTACTCTATGACGCAAATTATATACCAGTCGGTGAAGATCAATTCCAACATCTAGAACTCACACGCAATATTGCAGAACGTTTCAACCGTAAGTATGGTGAAATTTTTACAATTCCCGAAAAAACCACAGATCAAGTTAAATTCATGGAGACACTGGGTAATACTTTCAGTAATCAAGATAAAGACACTCCTTCTGGTCTTCGTATCCGCGATTTGCAGAATCCAGAAAAGAAAATGAGTAAATCCAGCGATTCTGATAATAGTAAAATTATGATGTCAGATACCCCTGCACAGGCCGCTAAGAAAATTATGTCCGCCACCACCGATTCTTTGGCGAATATCAATTTTGATTTCCAAAATCAACCAGGTATCTCCAATCTCTTACAAATTGAAGCATTACTTAGCGATCAGCCACTATCTACTGTTATTGAAAAATGGTCCAATCAAAGTCGTTATGGAGACTTCAAAAAACAAGTAGCAAGCACGGTATCGAATTTCCTCTCTGATTTTCAGACAAAAGCCGACAATATTCCTGATCAAACCATTCTTGACCTATTAGCTGAAGGCGAAGCTTATGCTACACAAAAAGCCAATCAGACACTCTTTAAGGTGCAAAAATCTATTGGTCTCAGGTAGCTTAAGCTTGATTTTAAATATAAATATATTATAATATAAGCAATGTATCGAACTGGTAAAAAATTTAGTAAGCCCTCACTTTCTCGCGTTATTAATGGCGATCTTGTTTTGACGGAAAGAGATACCAAGAAACCACGTATTCGCCTAGATCATACCCTTGTTGAGAAATACCCAGATTACAATCGCAACACCCTTCAATCATTCATTAAGCTTGGCTATGTCCAGGTTGACGGCAAGGTAGCCACCAAGCCAAATACGCCACTCACTGAAGATTCAGTCATTGAATTAATTCTTCCAAAGACTCTCACAAATGCCAATCTTAAACAACAAGAAGCTGATAAAGTTCGCCCTGCCACAATTTATGAAGATGAACATGTAGTTGTCTTCGATAAGCCAGCCGGCTTGCTTAGTATGACCAAGGGAGACTACTGTCTTGAGCCAACCTTAGAAGATTTTGGCTTACTTGTTCATCGCCTAGATCGCGACACTAGCGGTATTGTTATTCTTGCAAAAGACGCTTCCACTCAGACCCTCCTAAGAAAACAATTCCAAGATAGAAAAACCCACAAAACTTACTATGCCATTGTTGAGGGTTGCCCAAAATTAACTACTGCCGTCATTAATCTTCCCATTGCCAGAAATCTCAAACACCCAACCACTTTTATTGTAGAGGCTGGCGGTAAAGAATCTGAAACTTTTTACCAAGTCTTAAAAACCAAGAAATTTACTCACTCGGATCTCCTAAATCTTAAAAAAATTTTCGCAAACTCCGATTTCTCTGGGCATGAATTTAAAGAGGGAAAAACTTATTCATTAATCGAACTTAAACCAACCACTGGTCGCACCCATCAGTTACGTGTTCATCTCAAATATCTAGGTACGCCAATTGTCGGGGATCGCGTCTACGGCTCGGCAAAGCCAGATTCCACCGATCGACTATACCTCCATGCCAAGTCACTTGAAATTACCATTCCCACCAGTAATCGACAGGTTTTTGAAGCTCCACTTCCTCCAGAGTTTAATCTCTTCGATTAAAAACCACTTCCTCGACACATTTTACGTTACAATAGAATCAAGATGTTTATTGATTCACTAGAAAAAATCCCTCAAATCTCCCGCGCTTTCTCTACTACTATTTTTGCAGTTAATCCAGACACCGAACTTAATCTTGCACCTCAAGTGTCGCTATCTCTTAACGCAGATTCAATCGACTCACAAATTGACGAAGTTAGGGAATTATTGCAGCTCACCAGGAATAAACAAACCAAAGAGCTTTTTCTTGTCATCCGCCACGCCGAACTCCTTTCCGAAAAATCTAGTAATGTCTTACTAAAAACCATTGAAGAACCTGGTGAACATATTCATATCTTACTTCTCACTAAAAAACCCTTTCAATTGCTCCCCACCATACGTTCAAGGGCTATGCTTTTCTATCTAAAGACCACTGGTAATCTCGTATCACCTCCAGACGTACCTCCAGAAATTTTAGACTATGCTAAAAAACTTCTAGTCGCCGACAAAGACCAACTTGTGCATCTAACAGAAGAACTCGTAAAAAGAAAACCCAAAAAATCTGATCCAGATTCTGATAATGATAAAGCATTCATCCTAAAAATCATTGAAACCACCATTGAGCTTGCATATAAGTCCTTCTACAAAACCAACAATCAACTTTTCTTAAAAAAAATTACAGGACTAGATCTGGCATATCAAAATATCTCTAAAAATGGCAATAAGAAGCTACAACTTCTCGCAAATTTAATCTAAAATTTTCTAAATCTATCAAAATATGTTAAAATAAGACAATATGTTAGGCGCATTGCTGATTTTAAGTTTTGCCATCTTTCTCGCATTTTTCGAGCCAGTTCTTGCTATCAAAAAGTCTTCCAACAAGGAGAACACTAAATACGATGCTGAGATCAAGAAGCTCTGGACTATTGCCAAAGACAGTATGAACAGCCGCAAGACCCTTCGCGCAGAAAAAGCCCTCCTCACTATCTTAAAACTCGACGAAACCAACGCTGCAGCGTATAACCGTCTTGGTATTCTATATGCTAAGGCGCAAAATTTTGACGAAGCTATCGAATGTTTTGAAATCGCACAATCTCTTGATAATAACCCAATGTCATTACATAACGTGGGATTAATCTATCTTGAGACCGGCTCCTACGAAAAAGCTTCCATGGCATTCCAACAAGCACTTAAACTCGATAGTACAGTAGCTGCTCGTTTCCTAGCTTTAGCAAAAGCCGAAGAGAAGCTCGGCCACAAAAAAGCTGCCATTGAAGCTCTTGAATCGGCCTATAATCTTGATAAATCTACCACAACATTAAGGCAAATTCTTAGTATCTATGAAGAGGCGGGGGATCAAGAAAATATCGATATTACCACCGCACGCATTGAACAGCAAATCGCCGAAGACGCATTAAAAAAAGCTGAACTTGAAAAGACGAAAAAGAAAGAGAAAAAAGTTAAAGAGCCAGCCAGAGTTCGCCCACGTCCGCAACCAAAAATCATCTATCCTCGTGCCAGTACTCCGATTAACGCTATTAAAAAAGCCGCTATCTCTTCCATCCACAAAAATCGCTCCGCACAAGAATCGATAAAGAACAAAGCCGTGTCCGCAACAAATGAGATCAATAATACCACTCTCAGACAAAAAAAGCTCAGTACTACTACATCAAACAATCATCACTCCAATAATCGTCCACGCGTCATCCAATAGTAATTGAGATATACTTTATATTGTCTATCCGTTTCTAAAATTAAAATAGAGAAAAGCTACAAATAAGCCTTGTGATATTAAAAAATCTCTGTTAAAATAAATCTATTAAGCCGTGTTAGCTCAGTTAGTAGAGCAGCCGCCTTGTAAGCGGCAGGTCGTCGGGGCAGAGCCGACACACGGCTCCATGAGGAGAAATAAAAAAGAAGAGTTCGAAGAACTCTATTTTTATTTTTAAAATTTAAAATTTAGAACTTGTTCTATAATTTTAGGTTTTAAAAATTAAAATACGAAGCGTAGCGATTCTTTTTTATTTCGACGAATGACCACAGTGAACGCAGTACACAAATATTTTCTTTATGCTAAAATTATATAAATAACTGGAGGTGGTCATGAGTAATACAGATACTCGTAATGAGCGGGCTGAAACTATTTCAGATCTTTCGCTTAAGCTAAAGCAACAAAAACAAGCAAAAAATTCCAAAATTCGCGTTCGTTTGACGCAGAAATTCAAAAAACCAACCTATTTTACCGCACACTTCATGGTTTTTCTTGCTGTTTTCGTCTCACTCGTTTTTTGTCTCGCCTATCTCAGCAATCGTGGTGAAAATACCGACCTCATCAAACTTAGTCCAAGCCAAATAGCCTTACAAAAAGAATACGAAAAAGATTTCACTTCCACAGGCCACACCATAAAAAATCCTAATATCATTTTAAACCCTTACAAAACCTCACCTCTCACTGCCTTAATAATCTTTGAAACCGAAGAAGAGGTCTCCCCAACCGTCACTATCCAAGGAAAAGATTCAAAGACCACCCTCTCTCATGATTTCGTTAAGGCCAAGAAGCATTATCTTCCAATCTACGGACTATATCCAGATACCACCAATAAAATTAGGATCACTTATGAGACTCCAGTCAAAATTGGAGAGCAAAAAACCAATACCTCAATTGCACGTACTGGCAATGTAATCGATGAGCATAGCGCCGCCAAAAAACTTGAGCAATACGAGTCGGAACATATCACTGAAGTTGGAAATCAGTTTGCTCCAGTCAACCACGAAATAAACCAAGAACTCCAAAAAGAGAGTCAACCAAATCTAAAAAATATTGTTGAAACCATTGATCGAGAGTTTGAAATTAAAACTGAACCCCTTCCCGAAAATCTCCCAAAAGCTACCCTAGTTAACTCTGATAAATCCAAATTAAGCTCGGCTTTTTATTTCTTTAGCCCAGCAACAAAAAATAATTATATGACCGCCTATGATATTAATGGCGACCTTAGGTGGTACCTTAAAAATACAGCGCTTTGGGAAAACACGAAATTAAATAACGGACATCTTCTTGTTAGTACTGAACGCTTAATTAATCCACCATACTATATGACCGGTCTCTATGAGATTGATTTACTAGGTAAAATTTATTCCGAATATTCACTACCAGGTGGCTACCATCATGATTATTTTGAGCTAGAAAATGGCAATTTAATAGTAGCTTCCAATAATTTTAGCAGCCAAAACCATACTGTCGAAGATTATATCGTAGAGCTAGATCGTAAAACTGGCCAAATCGTCAAAAGAATTGACCTTCAAAAGATTCTCAAAAAAGATGATGGTAAAAACGAGAATTGGACCGAATATGACTGGTTTCACAACAATTCTGTCTACTATGATAAAAACTCTGACTCATTAATTCTATCTGGTCGACACCAAGATGCTGTAATCAGTATCAACTATACCACCACCGACATTAACTGGATTTTAGGCGATCCCACAAATTGGTCTTCCTTTTATCAGAAATATTTCCTCAAGCCGATTGGGCAGAATTTTGAATACCAATGGAGCCAACACGCCGCAAAAATCACCCCAGACGGACATCTCACACTCTTTGATAATGGCAATAATAAGTCTAAGAACCCAGAGTCCTACATTAAAGCCAACAGTTCATACTCGCGAGCCGTAATCTACAAGATAGACACAGCACAAAAAACCGTCGAACAAGTTTGGCAGTATGGCAAAGAAAGGGGAAGCGATTTTTATTCACCATACATTTCAGATTTTGACTTGCTTAGCCAAAACCACTACCTAATTCACTCCGGTGGCATCGTCAAATCTGATGGCACCCCCTCAAACCAGCCTGCCGGCCTCACTGCCGGCCACGTCGAGCTTCTATCAAATACCGTGGAGCTACTGAATAATCAAGTCATTTTTGAACTACATATTCCCACTAATAATTACCGTGTCGAAAAAATGGATCCATATGCTGGCGTAAACTATACCATGCAAGGCGCTAAGCAACTTGGCACTCTCGACTTCACTGATCCCGAAGAGAGAAAACAGGGCTTCATCACAAATACTGAAGTCGACCAAGACTTTCTAAAACGCCACGACATTACGCTAAAAAATGAAGAAGATCGGCTCGTCTTTTCTGGACGTTTCCATCGAGAGGATAACGTACGTGTTGGACTTTACCGCAATTTCTACACCAATCTTTATCAAGTCCCCGTCAGCAAGCACCCATACACTGCTCTCTGCGTAGACGTATTCTCTGAAGACGAAAATCAAAATGGGATCAATGTTACAAAATACATCAATAAAGATGGGCTTCGTGGCAATTATTCTGTCTATATCGAGTATAATGGTAAATTATATAATACAGGTAAATACTTCAATGCAAAATAAGTCCAACAAACACACTATCATCCTAATAGTCTCCGTAGTTACTCTTCTTTTACTAAGTATGATGATTTACATAAGTAACACACTTAATCAATCTTCTAAAAAAGATAACACAAAAACCCACACCACATCGCAGAGCTCAAATGCCGAATTTGCTAAAATGACCGAATCAGACATTAAAAGCTCGGAAGACAAGGTAAATATTTATATCTTTTGGGGAGACGGCTGCCCACACTGCAAGAATCTGGCCGAATTCTTCAATCAGCATCGCTCCGAAGTAGAAAAAATGGCCAACTTATACACATTAGAAGTCTGGAAAAATTCCGACAACCTCACTCTTATGAAAAACTTTGGTAAATTTCTTGGCGAAACGCCAAAAGGTGTCCCCTACTTTATCATCGGCAATAAAACCTTCTCAGGCTACTCTGAGTCAGACACCAAAACACAAAAACAGATTCTCGAAACCATAAAAACTGAATTTCAAAAGTCGACCAAAACCGATAAATACCAAGAATACAAAAAGAGCTCAAATTAAAAATAAGGATACCCCATCAGGGGTATCTTTTTTGACTAAATGTAGATTTCATATTATAATATCTTCATATTTTGTACCTTAACAGTACCTAGAAGGAGGTCATTATAATGACAATTAAAATCTTGATTTCAGTCATATTGTCTCTCAATGTGGCTACAGCAGCAATCTACAAATTTTATAGATTGCTTTCACAAAATGACAGTGAACGATTTATTCACGTCAAGCATTCTATCTTCCAGTCCAAGAAGACTAAAGTGTCCGGGGATGATGACATTATTACAAATTATTTCCTGGCCCATGGTTTTTTAAATGAACCGATATTGTCTTTCGTTTTTTTAGACAAATTATTCAAACCAAATTGTCATCTCTACTACATGCAGTATGATAATTTTGGCTATGACGCAGAAGCCTATACGAACCAATTATACGACAAGGTCTCAGTGATCACTAAAGAAGCCTCAAAAGCGGGGAAGAAAGTCGAAAATATTGCCATCAGCATTTCTCTGGGAGATCAGATTGTAGCACCGATTGAAGAAGTATTTGATCAAGTTATCACTATTAATCCTTGCACTTATAATTGCTTTATTAATCAAAAATACAGAACGATTATCGCTTTCTGTGCTCCAATTTTGTTTGCTCTAGAGTATGGTCTCGGATGGTTATCATTTATACCATTTATTTCATATGGCCATAATTATTACTCAATCACTCTAATTGCAGATCAAATCTATGATATGAAACATATTAAGCCCTCAGAAAGTATACGTCTAAAAAATCAGCCGCGCAAAATTCTCTTGAGTAGATTCGATCAATTTCTCGACAACCGAGCAATTGAAACCTACTATCCGCAAGCAGATATCCAGTATGTCAACTGCGAGCATGGCACCATGTCCGACCCTAATGACGCACAACTATATTTGCTGGGTGTCCAAAAACTCTTTGGACAATCAAAAATTACAGACTATCCTTTTTAATGGGATAGAAAAATTGTAAAGCAAAAATCATTCTAAGGTACACAATATACGCCGGATTAATCCGGCGTTTTTTATAAATCTGTCATGAAAAACTTGAAAAACCCACTCTAAATTGCTATAATACATTTATTCAAAGTATGCTTGGCGCGAGCCAAATACCTTGAGTGCGCTAGGACGGAGTGCGAACGACAGCCTAGCATTGCTGGAGTAGTCTAGCGGCAATGACAAGAGACTGTAAATCTCTCGGGTTACACC